>Ga0228535_1000110_pt1:0-237500 | contig 252441 bp, 220 predicted proteins | sample SJ1metagenome_FD_168457 | JGI IMG/M metagenome (GOLD analysis project Ga0228535, IMG submission 168457) | Enriched culture of PCE-dechlorinating microbial communities from Ithaca, New York, USA - SJ1 | ecosystem: Engineered > Modeled > Simulated communities (microbial... >...
CCAAAATACTTAGAATCAAATACCCTTTGAAAATAACTCCCAAAGATCTCTTCCGTAAGGTAACCGTAAGATTATTCAAGACCAGTTTATAACATTTTCACGGACTTGGTTATCGCACCCCCCTACAGAGTAAAAAACAAAGAACAGGAAGGTACCCCGGCCAGCAGTTGTGTTGACTGCACGTGTCACTAGAAGTGTTGACAACCAGTCCCCTCTCGCGGTCCTTCCCTTGAACCCTTGAACCCTTGAACCGTTTTCTCAGGGATACACCTGACCCGTGGGGCGGATGGCTATTTCGTTTATGTTCACATGCGGTGGGAGGGTGAGGAGCCAGCGGATGGCTTCGGCTACGTCCGAGGGGTCGAGGAGCTTGCCGAAGGGGGCGACGGCGTTGCCGAAGTTCTCGGCGTTATATCCGGCGACCTCCTGGAAACCGGTGAGTACTATACCGGGCATAACGGTGGTGACGCGCACGCCGGACGGGGCGACGTCGCGGCGGAGCGCCTCGGCGATGACGCTGACGGCGGCCTTGCTGGAGCCATAGAAAGCGCCGAAAGGGGAAAGGTTCCTCGCCACGACGGAGGCGATGGCGACGATGTCCCCGCGCTTTCTTTCGACCAGGTACTGCGCGGCGCGGCGCATGATGTAGGTTGCACCGATGACGTTTACCTGGTAGAGGTCCTGCCACTGACCGGGGTCGCTCGTGAGGATGCCGCCCACGAGCCCGCGGCCGGCGTTGACGACGACGATGTCGTATCCGCGGCCCCCGTCCTCCCAGGCGAGGGTCTCATCGAGGAGACGGTTGATATCCGCTTCCAGCCCGGCGTCTCCGATCACAGGGAGGACCTTTCCGCCGCGGTCGGATATCTTCCGGGCCACGCTTTCGAGCCTGTCCGCCCGGCGGGCCTCAATGACGACGGCGGCGCCCGCTGCCGCCAGTGTCAGGGCTGCGGCGCGTCCGATGCCCGAGCTTGCGCCCGTTATGATGGCAGTTCTTCCGGAAAGGGTCTGTCCTGATGACGTCCGCGCGGCTGTATCCATTGTCCCGCCTCCGTATTCGGTCTTCGGGGGTGACGCGCTGCCCGCGCGTTGTCCCCGCGAGAAACGACTATAGTCTATCGCGCCGGGAGGGGAATGGCAACAGGAGGCTGCGCTGAAGGAAGTCTCCACTTTCTGTCGGTCGCGGGGGGGTTGCCTTCTCCGACAGGATGCTTATAGTGTCGAAAGGTTGTTTATGGGACATTCAGTGAAGACAGCGGCCCTGTTGTTTGTGACGGTTGGCTTGACCATCGTTGCGTGGGCGTGCAGTCCCGGCAGTGAGGCCGCGAGGAAGGAAAACATGAAGAGTGAAGCGGCGGCGCGACAGGATGTGGCGAGGCCGCCCATCGACCGCGAGCAGCCGGCACGGTTCGAGACGGCGACCTTCGCCCTCGGGTGATTCTGGGGGCCCGATGCCCGGTTCGGGCTCGCAAGGGGCGTCATAAGGACGCGTGTCGGTTATGCCGGCGGCGCGAAAGAGAACCCTACCTATCATAGCCTCGGAGGCCACGCGGAGACGATCGAGGTCGATTTCGATCCATCCGTCATATCCTACGAAGAGCTTCTCCGCATGTTCTGGAAGATGAACGATGCCCGGATGCGGGCACCGTCAACGCAATACCGGTCCATCATTTTCTATCACAACGATGGCCAGAGAAAGATCGCCGAGGGAATGAAGGCTCAGGAAGAGGCCCGCGCGGGAGCCAGGATATTCACCGAAATAATCCCCTTCACCCGGTTCTTCCTCGCGGAGGGTTATCATCAGAAGTACTATCTCAGGGGGGCCGGCGACATTGCCGGCGAGTACCTTGCCATCTACCCCGATCTCAAGGATCTCATCGGTTCCACGGCGGTGGCCCGGGCGAACGGATACCTCGGCCGCCACGGAACGAAGGCACAGCTCGAAGGAGAGATCGACTCACTGGGCCTGTCGCAGGAAGGCCGGAAAAGACTCCTTGGCATTGTCGCGCGGTGAGGATACACTGTCCGTTTCACCGGAAGACCTCGTCGAGCCAGTCAAAAAGTTCCTGGCTCATGAGGCTGCGGTTTTCCATGACGCAATGACTGGATGCGCCCTCTGTTGCGGGTGTGATCACGAGCTTTTTCCCGGGGTTTGACAGGCCTTCGATGCACAGCTTTGTCTGCCTGGCAATCTCGGCGCTCTTGTATTCGCCGTTTGAGACAATGATCAGCGCAGGGACGGTGATCTTCGCCGGGTCGAACCGGAACCCCTCGTTCGCCTTTACCAGGCCGGGGAGGTTGTCCATCTTGACACCAAAGCGCCAGGCGATCCCCTGGTTCGTCTGCCGTTTGAAGGACGACCAGGTCTTGACGACTGACTCCGTTGCCGTGGCCACCGCCATCTTTGCAACGCCCCGACCGGCGTCGACGACGCAGTTGTTCATGACGACGGCGCCGATCCTCTTGTCGTTCACGGCGGCCTGGGGCACGAAGCCGCCCCCGCTCGACATACCGTAGACGGCAAGCCGCCGGGGATCGACGTCGTGCCGGCCGAGGGTGTGGTCCACAACGGCCCTGATGGCCACATCGATATCGGGGCGGAAGAACCTCCCCTCCAGGGGGAGAAGGCCCTGCCCGGGAAGGTCCACGGTGACGAAGTTGTATCCGCGGTCAAAGGCCTCGGGCCCGATGTAGAAAAAGAGATCTTCGATGAAGGTCTCCGCACCGCCGATCATGATGATCGTTTTGAGCGGGGCGGCACCGGGGCCGCCCTTACGGAAGTATCCGGGCAGTACGGTCCCTTCGAAGGGTATCTCGAAGTACTCGAGAGGCACGTTGAACAGGCCGCCCGCTTTCCTCATGAGATCACGGCTCTTCTTTGCTGTCTGCCTGAACCTGTGGTCGCCGGGGAGCATGGAGACCATTGCCGCCCGAAAGTAGTAGGCCGCGCGCTGCAGCTGGTTGCGGGCGCTTACCCTGTGTCCCGCTGCAAGGGCGCTCTCGCCCCTTGCCTCGACAAGCTTCGCCGTCTTCAGCCACTCCTCCTGCCAGCTCGCCGCATCACCGTCCTTGATCCTGGAGGCCGTTTCAAAGGCCTCGCCGACCTCGCAGCCGCGGTTCACGGTGGCACCGAGGATAAGGGAGCCGAAGGCGAAATCCATCTCCAGGTCCTGAAAGTGGAACCGTATGTGCGCCGCATGGGGGTCGACGGCACTTTGCTGCGCCTCTATTTTACCCGCGGCTGCGCAGGGGCCGGCCCCCGGGCAGATGAACAGGAATGCGAGCGGCAACAACACGGCGGCTATCACAGAGAGTTTTTTCACCATCGCGGCCCTCTCGCGTCTTACTGCTGGGCCGGTATCGTGACCGTGGGGAGCGGTTCGGTCTTTCCCGTATCTGTGAGGGTAAAGACGAGCATGATGAAGGATATCACCCGCTTTGATTCAATGTCCCGGTCGTCGACCCAGAACCAGCGGCCGCGGTAGGCGACGGATACGAAGGCATCCTGCGGCTTTGCGTCGGAGCATTTGACGGTGAACCTGCCCTTTTCGATCGTATCCGTCATGGCATCCCTGACACCGGGGACCGCCCTTCCTTCCCTCACATCCTCTTCAGGTATCTCGACCCGGGCTGCCATGAAGCCCAGAACGTGCAAGAGCGGGAAGGACTGCAGCGCTATCTCCCGGTTGTTATCGGGCTCGATGCCCTCGACCAGGGTGTACTGGCCCGCGGATGGATCAAGCCCGAGAAGACCGCACAGTTCGCGGACCCGGGAAGAGATCTCCGGCGGAGCGCCTTTTGACCAGAAAGAGACGGTCGTCTTCTTCTTCCCGTCTTTGTCGTTTACAGTCTTTACCCGGATGGCGTTGGAGAGTTGAAGGTCGCGCAGGATCGTGACGACGCGAAGGAATTTCTCGTCGGCGGGGCGGAACCCCGAAACAGGGGCCGACATGTTCCTCAGGCCGTTGATCGCGGCGACCCCCATTCTGAAGATCATGTCCGCCGGTATGCCGGACTGTATGGTGGACATTATCCTGTCCGGAGGAAAGGGTGTCAGCAGGGTTCCGGCGAAGGAACTTCCCGCCATCGGCACGTAGGTGATGGTCGGGCGGTCGGTGTACTTTCCCTGCAGACTGCTGTCGATGGCGGTCGTGTTAAAGTTGGAGACCGTTGCGGAGCCCCCCAGGTTGATGCCCGTCTCCAGGGTATAAGCGGCGACGATCTGTCCCACATCCACGAAGGAGACAGGTTCGATGTAACGCATCTTGACAATATTGAGAAGGATCTGGCGTTTCCAGGACTCGCCGAGGGAGGCGTTGTAGTCGAAGCGGTCGCGGGTGACAGAGCCGGGGCCTATGGATGCGCACCCCGCAAGGCCGGTGATCAGGATCCCGATGAAGAGCACTTTCAATCGTCTCGTGGCCATAGAATATCCTCCCCGGGTGCGCCCGCACCCTTTCTTGAAGGCCCATTCCCCCGTCCGGTATGATCGGGCAGAAGGGAAAAGGGCCGGCATATGAGATTGCTCTACTTGAACACGTCGTCGAGCCAGTCGAAAAGCACCTGACCCACGATGCTGCGGTTTTCCATCACGCAGTGGTTCGTCGCGCCTTCATCGGATGGCGTGATGACCATCTTTTTCTTCGGATTGGTGAAGCCGTCCATGGCGACCTTTTGCTGGCGCTGCACCTCGGCGCTCTTGTACTCGCCCTCACCGACTATGATGAGCGCGGGGACCGTGACCTTCGCGGGATCGAAGGTGTACCCCTTGTTGGCGGGCGCGAGACCGGCGGGGTTGTCCATGTCCACACCCCAGCGCCAGCAGATGGCCTTGACGACGTTGCGGTGGAAGGTCGTCCAGGAGGCGATCTCTTCCTTCGTCGCCGTCACCACGGGCATGGCCGAAAAGAGTGGATAGGCGTCGACCACGGCGGAGCTCATGGCGATGGCCCTGATCCTCGTGTCATGCATGGCGGCCTGGGGCACGAACCCTCCGCCGCCGCTGTACCCGTAGACGGCAAGGCGTTTGGGGTCCACATCGGACCGGCTGAGCGCATAGTCGATGACGGCCTTCATGGGGACGTTCATATCGGGTCTGAAGGTCTTTCCCTCGAGGGGGAGCATGCCCTGCCCGGGGAGGTCCACGGTCATGAAGTTGTAACCCCGGTCATGGGTCTGGGGCATGATGTAAAAGTAGAGGTCCTCGGCAAACGTTTCTCCGCCCCCGATCATGACAAGGGTCTTGCGGGGTGTCGTCCCGGCGGCTGCCCTGCGGAAGTACCCCGGCAGCACCGTTCCCTCGTAGGGGATCTCAAAATACTCGACGGGCGGATCGAAAAGAGGCCCGACCTTCTTCATGAGAGCCCTCAGCTTGAGACTCCTTTCCCTGAATCGCGCGTCCGTCGGAAGCATGGAGACGAGGGATATCCGTATATAGTTGGCGGCCCGCTGGTACTGGTCGCGGGCGCTCACCCTGTGGCCGCCGGCGAACGATGTGTCACCCCTCGCCTCGACGCGGGTCCCGAGGGCGTACCACTCGTCCTGCCAGCTCGGGGCATCGCCGTTCTTTATCCTCGAGGCCGCATAGAAGGCCTCGCCGATCTCGAGGCCATGGTTAACGGCGGAGCCCAGGACGAGGGTGCCGAAATTGAAATCCATGTCCGTATCGTCGAAGTGATACTTGATACCCGTGTCGTGGGCATCGAAGGACTTCTTCTGTTCGCCGGCGTCAGCCGTCTTCTTGCCGGCCGCGTCCTGGGATGCGGCGAGACAATAGCTTGAGGTGAGGGTGCCCGCAAGCAGGATTAACGCAAGGGAAACCATTGCTGTCAGACGGGATCTGTTCTTCACTCGAAAACCTCCTTTTTCTCTGTCCGGCACAATGCCGGTCTTCTCTCCTTGTTATTCCTGTGCCTATCGGACGGGACCCTCAGGATGGACCGGGTGGCGTCCTTCTTTCTCTCTTTCGGCTCCTGCCGGTACGCCGGCTGAGTATCAGGCCAAGCTCATCGAGGCCGACGAAGGGCTCAGGTTCTCCTGAACCGTCGACGGATTCCAGGATTCCCGTCATTCTCGCGGGATCCTTCGTGTCGATTCGGTAGATGCGGATGATGAAGCTCTCCAGAATTGGCTGCTCGACCATGACCGAAAGATTATACCCCGAAGGCACCCACAGATTACTTACAGATTGCAGAAAAACGATGGTTCCTGGCTATATCAGTGTACTTGAAGCATTGAAGCGTAGAGTTCCTCGGTTTGGTCGGAGGGTTTTACACCAAGGTTTTCTCCGAGCACCGCCCGGCAGCGGCGGTAGGTCTTCACCGCTTCGGCGTTGCTGCCGAGACGGTGGTGGCAGACCATGAGGCGCTGGTAGAACGTCTCCGCGAGCTGGTCCGTTTCCATCCCTTTCATGTAGTACTCGACCGCCTTTTCCCATTGCCCGGTCTCTTCGAGAGAGCGCCCCGCCGCGACGATGGCCCGAAGAAAGCCATTCTTGAGCATCTCTCTCCTGTGGGCGGTGAAGGCGGCGCCCGTGTCTGACGGGAGAAAAGGCCCTTTGTAGAGGCCTATGGCGGCCTCGCAGAGCACTGCGGCCTCCCGCGGCCCCGCGGCTCTGATCCTCCCCAGCACGTCCTCCAGCAGCATACTGTCAATGCGGCAGGTGAGGGGATCGATGCTGAGCTGTCCGCTGCTGTACCTGATCGGATTCCCCGGGGCGAAGAGTTGGCGCAACCGGCTCAATGTCACCTCGAAGGATTTTCGGGCAAGGTCTCCTTCCGTGTCGGGCCAGAGCGCGTCCATGACCTCTTCCGCGGGTACGTTGGTTCCGCCGAAGGCAATGACGGCCTTGAGCATTTCCAGGGGTTTCTTCCGGACCTTCCCCGAGAACACCACCACCTCATCGTTCTTCAGTATCTCGAAACGCCCGAGGGTGCAGATCTTGACCGGATAGGGCCAGTTATCCGTCGAAAGGGTCGGGTGACCGGAAGTGACAGGGGGTACGAGGTCAAGCCTCCTGATGAGCCCCTTCACGTATTCGGGCTCCACCTTGTGCTCCAGAGCCTTTGCGCAGAGCATGTTCATGACGGAAGGTTGATAGAATTCGAGGTGGGCGTATCCGTTCCTGCTGCCGATCTCAAGGGCGCGGCGAAGGAGCGGCAACCCTTTTCTGCCGTCACTTTTCCTGAAGAGAAAATAGGCCTTCACGAGAAGGCTGTACCACTCGACGGCCTGGCTTCTTATCTTCCTGCCTATCCGGTGCGCGGTCTCGATGTGGGTCCCGGCACTGGCGGTGTTGCCCGCAAGGAATCGTGCCTGCGCCATGCCGATATGCCACAGGGCCTGGTAGTAGGGATTACCCATCCTGTCCACCTTTGCCGTTATCGCCTCGAGGCTCTCGATGGCAAGGGACGGGTTTCCCTCGAGGATGGCCAGCCACGCGGCATTTATATGGTAGAAGAAGATGTCCAGCGATCTCCCTCCGGCAAAGGCGGTCTTCATCTGGTTCTGAAGCGCGATGGAGGCATTCCCGAGATTCCCGGTGGCCATCTCAGCCGCCGCCCGGAAGCTCCACAGAAGGGAATCAAAGATGTGCACCCCGCTCTCTCCGGATACCTTGAGCCCCTCCGAGAGCGTATCCAGTGCCGGCCCATAGCTCGCCGTGACCCAGTGATGGATGCCCTTCATCAGGTCGATGCAGACGACGGCCAGGGGAGGAGCCTTTCGATTTAGAACAAGGGCTTGCGCATCCTCGAGAAGGACGGCGTTTTTGTGGTAATCACCTTTCCAGAGATAGTAGACGCTGGTGAAGAATATTGTGTCCAGGTGATCCTCGGGGAACGGGTCTTCCTTGAGAAGATCCATCACACGCCTTATCCAGCGTACTATCTCCCCGGGCTGGTCGGTTCTTCTCAGGATAAGAGCTGTCAGCATCCGGGAGGACGCGATGAGGTCGATTTCCCTCGTGGGAAAAGAAGGATACTCTCTCCTTAGCTCCTCGAAGAGGCCGAAGCAGTCATCGAGACGCTTCCACTCATCAAGCTCATAGCCATAGGTGTCAACGATACGGGCCCAGCAGAGGTACTGTCCTGCCGCGTCATCGGCGGCCTTGAAGGCGGCCAGCGCTTTTTCGAGGGTCTGTCTGGCGAGGGACACATCGAAAGGAAAGAAACACATCGCCTTCCAGTACAGAAGCCAGGGGTTCCCCGCGGCCATTTCGACGGGGATGCCCGCTATCCATTCGGCCACGGTCCTGTTCCTGCCCTGGCGGAGGAACTCGCGGGCGTGGCGGATGACCATCCGGGCGAGATACTGTCCCTCCGAAGCGTCGAGATAGAGTCTGGCGGCATCCTCGATCTGCCCGAGCTCTTCCATGAGCAGGGCCGCCTCCTTGCGGATCACGGCCAGCTCATCGGGCGTGTGTCTCATCTTCGACCGGTTGAGAAGGAACTCCCTGAAGAGGGGGTGAAACCGGTAACCCTGCCCGTCCCCGGAGAGTCTTTCCGTAAAATAGTTGTGGCGGTTCAGCATGGAAAGTATCTGTCCCGCGTGGGCAGTTTTCGTGAACCTCTCCGCAAGGGGGATGCTGAGAGTGGGAAGGAAGACGGTCTTGAGCAGAAAATCCTGGACGATGCCATCAGCCTTATTGAATATCTCTCCGGCAAAATAGTCGAACACCGCTTCGTACCCGGTATCGGGCGACGACGGGGTCACCTCGCCTTCAAGCCTCGTCCTTTCAAGCGTCAGGATGATCCCGGCCGCCCAGCCCTCGGTGCTCTCGTGCATTGTCCGAATGGACTCGTCGTCGAGGACGGGGATATGTTCCCTCACGAGTTCCTTTGACTCGCTGAAGGTGAAGCGCAGCTTGTCGTAGCCGATAAGGGAGATCATGCCGCTCGCGCTGAGGCGGGCCATCCCGGGCGGAGGGTCGCTGCGGCTCACTATGATGAGGCGGATGCCTTCGGGGATGATGCCCAGGCCACAGACGATGATGTCGTGAAAAGCGGAGTCGGGGGGCACGTCCTGATAGTTGTCGAGGACGATGGCGAAACCCGCGCCGGCCCTTTTTGCGATAGGGGAGGATCGTTTGTCCGGCAAGGCCGCCATACGGTCGTAGAGGGCCTCGAAATACCGTCTGGCAAAGGTGTTCGTACCAGGGAGGTACTCCGGTGTGAAAAGGGGCAGCGGCGTCTTGCGGCGCGGCGCCGCGTTGCTGGCGGCGAGCCCCATGTAGTAGAAGAATGTCGCCGGGTCCGAGTCCCCTTCGTCGCATTGGTACCAGATACAGGGCACGCCGCGTGAAGCAAGATAGCTCGAAACGAGGGTCGTCTTACCCGAACCGGCAGGAGAGGACAACCAGGTGACAGGCCTGTGCATGCCTCTATCCAGAACGTCGAAAAGCCTCGTACGCTCGACCGCCCCTGACAGGCCGGGGCGGGTTATCTTGACGGATACCGTTCTCTTTGCCATGCTGTCTGCAAACCCCGGGAATAGTGTACCCTGCTTTGAGAGGAAGTACAACAGATGGAAGGTGGCGGGGTTCCGCTACAGCTCTATCCTCGTGGTGACCCCGTGAAGCTTGTTGGAGGGCAGGTCGTGGAATTGGACGAAGGGCGGTGCCAGCCTTTTCATGATGGAGAACATCTTCCACAGGACGTTTCTCGTATAGATCTCTTCGAGCCCGTAGAAGATCCCCTTTTCGCCGGTTATGCCGGCTTCTTTCAGTATCTGTCCTATATTGACTACTTCCATGTATCCCATCTGTATCTCGAACGACCGCAAGCCCGGAGCGAGATCATCCTTGAAATGACTCGTGAGTCCGAAGGGCTCGTCGAGGGTTGCGATGGAGACGAGAATGTTTTCCTCGTAGACGATGTTGTTCATGAACATGGTATGCACGATGTAGGCGGGGATCTTGTTCGTGGTGCGCGCAAAGAAGAGAGCGGTGCCCTTTATCCTGTTCACGGCCTGATAGACCTCATTGTAGCTGTGAAGGAAGGCATCCAGTTTCAAGGGACGGACACTGCGGTAAAGCTTCCTCTGGCCGGCAGTGTAGAGGAGGATCATGACAAAGGGGGCGGCCGCGATGATGAGCGACCAGTAACCGCCGTGAGGTATCTTATATACGTTGGATGTCAGGAATACGACATCGACGAGGGTGACAAGGAATGCTATCAGGGACTTCCCGTAATCCTTTCTGAGCCAGAATATGGCAGTGATGAGTGTGCCCGTGATCGTCATGTCGCCGGTGACGGCAAGGCCGTATGCGGCGGCAAGCTCTTTCGACTCCCCGAAATGGAACATGATGAACAGAACGGACAGGAGCAGGAACCAGTTGACGAATCCGATGTATATCTGGGACCTCAATTTCGGCGACGTGTATTCGACCCTGAACATGGGTATAAGCCGTGTGTTGATGCCCTGGTAGACGATGGAGAACATGCCGCTGATTATCGCCTGGGACGCGATGATGGTTGCCAGGATGGAGAGAACGAGAAAGGGTATGTAGAGCAGGGAGGATTGGTGGAACATCATGCCGAAGAGGATGGTTGTTGGCTCAGCGGGATGGCTTAAGATAAACGCGCCCTGCCCGAGGTAGTTGAGTACAAGGGCGAGAAAGACGAAACACCATGCCTGGATGATGGGTTTTCTCCCCAGATGGCCCATATCCGCATAGAGTGTCTCTGCTCCCGTTGCGCAGAGGATGACCTCGGAGAGCACGAAGAAACCGGCCGCTCCGTTCTCGTACAGAAAGGTGACCGCATACCAGGGGTTGATGGCTTTCCACACCGAGGGGAACTTGATGATGGATATCACGCCGGAGACGGCCAGGACCAAGAACCACAGGAGCATAAGGGGCCCGAAGGCTCCCGCGACCTTCTCCGTACCCTTTCTCTGAAACGCAAAGAGCACTATGGCGATGGCACCCGCTATGAGGATAAGAGTGGTTCTGGACGTTCCCTGCAATCCCGGAATGAGGACAATGCCCTCAACGGCGCTGAGTATGCTTATTGCCGGAGTGATAACGCCGTCGCCGACAAGAAGAGATATGCCGATGAAGGTGAGTATGGTGACGAAGACCGCCCCTCTTCCTTTTTTGAGAAGACGGATCAGGTGGCCCCGGAGAATGATCGTTCCCCCCTCGCCCTTTTCGCCGAGGCTCATGGCAAGCCACGCGTATTCGACGGATACCAGGATGATAAGGGTCCAAACCACGAGGGAAAGGACCCCCATGACGTTGTCGAGCGTCGGTTTGAGGAGGAGGAAGATGACGGTAAGGGTATAGATGGGACTGGTGCCGATATCGCCGAAAACCAGCCCCAGGGATTTGATCACGGACCTGACATCGTCGACAACACACTGCCGTTGCGCCGGTCTCTCCGGGTGGGAATCATCTTTTTGCATTCAGGTGCCTTATGTTACCCAATATCGACGGAAACTTCAACGTGCAAGAGGTGGGGGGCAACACATCAGGAAGTGGTTCTCTGTCCCCGCGGACCGGTTCCTGGCCCGGCTCCAAAGCCTGACGCAGACATGGTGCCCCGCCCTTCGTTTCTTTCCGCTTTCTAAGCCAGGAACTTACTGAAACCAGCGACGTTTCTATTCCCTTCCCTTCGGTTTGGGTCTGTCCTTTTTGTCTTTGAACCACCCCTCCGTCGCGTGCGGGAAGCAATCGAAGCGGGCGACGTAGGGTTTGATGTCGATAAGAGGTGTGCCGTCGAGGACGTCTATACCCGCGACCTCAAGAGTGCTGCCCTCTCTTCCGATAAGTTCCACGATGGTGAGTCCGAGGCAGTTCGGCCGCGCAGGATAGCGGCAGGCGAATATCCCGTGCGGTTCGTCATCGAGAAGAACAGGCCGCACCAGTTCGACCTGACCCGCCCTGTCGAAGGGATAGATGAGGAATATATGGGAGAACCCCTCGATATCCTTGAGCCCTTCCCCGTATTCCTCGTAGATCTCTATGGAACCCACCGCGTCGGGCCTGAATCTCCCCTGTATCGGTGCCTCCTCCTTCGTCTTGAAAGGAGAATGGATAACCCCGATCGGCCTTACAATAAACTGCAATCCTCCGTCCTTCATCTCTGTCCTTTCCCAGAATAATCGTTTCAGTCCCTGTTCCTCGCTTATCTTTGGCCTTTAACCCTCAACAGCCTGTTGACAAAGTCATTTCTGAAGGCGGTTCGTGCTCTTTCGTCATTCCGGCGAAGGCCGGAATCCAGGAAAAACGGGGGGTTAGAGAAACCTCTGGATTCCGGCCTAAAGCCGGAATGACGCAGAAAATGAGTTTATCAACAGCCTGTCAAGCGATTCAAGCGATTCAAGCCGTCTCTCAGTCCTTAAAGAACTTCAGCCTGAGCGAGTTGCTCACCACCGATATGGAACTTATGACCATGGCCACGGCGCCGAAGACGGGTTCCAGCCGTATGCCGAAGAAGGGGTAGAGCGCGCCGAAGGCTACGGGGATGCCGAGGACATTATAGATGAACGCCCAGAAAAGGTTCTGCTTGATGATGCGCATGGTCTTCCGGGACAGCCTGATGAGGCTGACGAGCCGGGACAGGTGGCCTTTCATGAGCACCACGTCCGCCGATTCGATGGCGATGTCCGTTCCTTTGCCCATGGCGACGCCGATGTCCGCCGCGGCGAGAGATGGGGCGTCGTTGATGCCGTCCCCCACCATGACCGTCACGCCCTTCTTCCTGAAGTCCGCGACAATGGCCGCCTTGCCGTCGGGCAGGACGCGGTGGAAGTAGCGCTCGATGCCGAGACGCCCGCTTATGGTCCTTGCCCCGTTCTCGCTGTCGCCGGTGATCATGACGGGTTCCACGCTCATTTCTCTGAGCTTCCGTATCACATCGACCGACTCTTCCCGCACCCTGTCGCTGAAGGTCAGGATGGCCATGAGTCCCGCCTCGCTCCACAGCAGGACCGGCGAGGCTGCGGACCGCTCCTTCTCCTCGTAAAGATCCCTGGCCCCGGCGTCCAGGCTGTGGCCTTCCTCCTCGTAGAAGGTCCTGTTACCCATCCGGTAGTCGATTCCCCCGATCTTCCCTTTGATGCCCCTGCCGATGACAGCCTCGAAATCCGTGACGTCAAGGGAAGGTATGTTCGATTCCTGAGCTTTCTTCCTCAGGGCATCGGAAAAGGGATGCTCGGACTGTTTCTCCAGGTTGAAGGCGATGCGCAGGATCTCCTTCTCGTCGGAGGATTGAAGCGGTATGACGTCGGCAAGGACGATGACGCCCTCCGTCAAGGTGCCCGTCTTGTCGAAGAGGACATTCTTTGCCCTGTTTGTGAGTTCGAGCGCCTCGGCGCTCTTGATCAGTATCCCCCTTCTCGCGCCTGCGCCGGTGGCGACCATGATGGCGGTGGGTGTGGCAAGCCCCAGGGCGCAGGGGCATGCGATGATGAGGACGCTCACGAAAGAGAGGATCGCGTTGGTTATCCGCGGCTCGGGACCGAAGAAGAACCAGACCAGGAAGGCGCAGATCCCGACAACGATAACAGCGGGGACAAAGACGCCCGCCACCCTGTCCGCGAGGCGCTGCACCGGGGCCTTCGTAAACTGCGCCTCCTCGACGAGACGGATGACCCTGGCAAGGACCGTATCGGAACCGATCCTCGTCGTCCTGACGGTGATGGATCCTTTACCGTTGATTGTTCCGCCTACCACCTCATCGTCGGGTTTCTTGTGCGCGGGCATGCTCTCGCCGGTAAGCATGGACTCGTCGACATAGGTGCTGCCCGTCAAAACAACCCCGTCGGTTGGGACCTTCTCTCCGGGCCGTATAAGGACCGTGTCGCCAACCTCGAGGGTGTCGGTGGGGACCCGTGTTTCGACACCGTCTTTGAGGAGCACGCATTCCTTGGGCGAGAGCTCGTAGAGGAGCTTGATCGCCGCGTAGGTCCTTGTCTTGGCTTTTGATTCGAAATACCTGCCGAGGAGGATAAGGGAAATTATCATGGCACTGGAGTCGAAATAGGCCATAGTCGATACGCCTGCGGCGCTTATCACATGGGGAAAAAATGTGACGAATGCGCTGTAAAAGAATGCCGCCGAAGTGCCCACGGAGATGAGGGTGTTCATGTCGGCGGTGAGGTGCTTGAGATTGATGAGGGCCGACGTGTGGAACCTCAGGCCGAAATAGAACTGGACGGGGATGGTGAGCGCAAGGAGGATGAAGTTGTTGAAGGGCAGGACCATCCACATGGAGAAGATCATGACGGGGACCGTAAGCGATATCGCCCAGGTGAAATCCCTTTTCAGTTCGGCCTCTTCCTTCCGCGCCCGGACCGTGACGTCGGCCTCCATGTCCACGTCGTACCCGATATCGCGGATGAGGGAAACGACATCTTTAAGTTCGAGGCTGGTCTTCGGAAGGATGACCGCCTTCTTGAGGGGGAAATTGACGCGGGCCTCCTGAACGCTGTCCATCTTGTTGAGCACTCTCTCGATGCGGGCGGCGCAGGCCGCGCAATTCATGCCGGTAATGGGAAGCTCTATCTTCTCGGGCACCTTATCTCTCCTTTTTTTACGAGCGGCGTGTAGATAGTATAAAGCAGAGTCCCGGCGACAACAAGAAGACAGCCGTTCTGTCAATTCATTAAACTGCCTCTATCTTCTTTCCAGTACTTCCCGGATCTTGCTCAGAAGTGTTGCCGGGGTAATGGGTTTGCCGAGGAAGTCATACTCTTCGTTGAGCATTCCTTTTTCCTGGATTATGTCGTCCGTGTACCCGCTCGTGAATATGACCTTCATTGATGGGTCTATATGACGTATGGCCTCGCAGGCCTCCTTACCGTTCATCCTGGGCATGACGACATCGAGGATGACGAGGGAGATAGTGTCCCTGTGGCGCCGGAAGGTCTCGACGGCCATGGCGCCGTCTTTTGCGGCAAGGACCGTATAGCCGTGGTCCTCGAGAACCCTGACGGAGAGCTCGCAGAGGTCGGCGTTGTCCTCGGCGATGAGGATGGTCTCCGTGCCGCCGGTGATGGGGGCGGACTCTTCCTCGTCCGCCGGCTCCAGCCAGACAAGGGGAAGGTACACGCAGAAGACGCTCCCCTGACCGGGACGGCTCGTGACGTCTATGTAGCCGTTGTGTTGCTTGATGATGCCGTAGACGATGGCGAGACCGAGGCCCGTCCCCCGCCCGATACCCTTGGTCGTGAAAAAGGGTTCGAAGATCTTCTCCATCACCCTTCCATCCATGCCGATACCGGTGTCGGAGATGGCGACGAGAGCGTATTCCCCCGCTTTGCCGTATCCGTGTGCCGCGATGAACTCATTGCCCACGGTGGCCCGGTCCACGGTGATCGTGAGCTTCCCTCCCCGGGGCATCGCGTCGCGGGCGTTCGTGACGAGGTTCATGACCACCTGGTCGAGCTGGCCGGGGTCCGCCATGACGACGAGACGCCCGGATGCCTTCCGTATCCTGAACTCCACGTCTTCCGGTATGAGCCTCTCAAGGAGGCGGTGCAGCTTGTCCACGGCGTCGTTTATCACTACGGGTTTGAGGTTGATGACCTGCTTCCTTGAAAAGGCAAGGAGGCTTTGGGTGAGATTGGCCGCCTTCTCTGACGATACCAGTATCTGGGAGGCGTAACCGTAGAGAGGGTTGTCCTTGTCCATCTTCATCTGCAGGAGGCTCGCGTATCCCATGATGGCGCTCAGGAGGTTGTTGAAGTCGTGCGCCACGCCCCCCGCGAGGGTCCCCACCGCCTCCATCTTCTGCGATTGCAGGAGCTGGGATTCCAGGTGCTTGCGTTCCGTAACGTCCCGGGCAATACCGCAAAGGCCCGTTATTTCTCCGCGATCGTTTTTCAGGGGGACCTTGATGGTGTGCAGGACATGGGCGGCGGCGGTCACCGTCCGTGTCATTTCTTCCTCGATTGTCTCTCCGTTGAGCACGCGATGATCGACCTCTTCGATGTGGCTGGCGGCCTCATCGGGGAACAGGTCCCGGTCGATGGCGCCCAGTATCTTCTCCATGGGAATGCCGAAGAGCTCCGACATGGCCCCGTTGGCGACGATGTAGCGGCGGTCCCTGTCTTTGATGAAGATGGCGTCCCTGGCGCTGTCGATGACCGCCCTGAGACGGGACTCGGACACGCTCAGGGCCTCCCGGGCCGCCTTCTCCTTCAGGAGCCGGATCATCCCCTGTGCCATGAGCTGCAGCTGGTTGATGTCCGTTTCCCCGTATTCCTCCTCTTTGTTGCCCACACCGATGACCGCGACGATCCTCTCCCCGTCGAAGATGGGGACCCCCAGGTGACGTTTCACCTCCACATGGCCTTCGGGATAGCCCCTGCGAGCCACGCCAGGCAAGGCGTAGTCGTTCGTGATGATGGGTCTTCGCTCCCGTACCGGGTTTCCCCAGATGCCGGTTGTCTTAAGGGGATACGAGATGGGCTTGTCCTGGATGCGGCATTCTTTCATGGTTCTTCTCGACCAGGAATGCATGGTGAGGATCGATTCATCATCGTTGAGAAAGGCGATGTAACCCAGGGTGCTCTTCGTGAACCGGATCGATTCCTCGAGGGTGAAGGCGGTTATCTCCTCCAGGGGCCGGTTGCCCATCTGGTTGAGCTTCAGGAGGGTCTCCGTCCGCGATTCGTCGAGGCGCAACTGTTCCTCGGTCCTCTTGTGTTCCGTTATGTCCACGGATACGCCCAGGACGGCGGGCGTCTCGGTTCCCGAGAACGTGAAGGGGATTTTGACCGTCTGGAGATAGCGCACGTTCCCTTGAGCGTCCGTGATGGACTCGTCGGGAATGTACTTCCTCCTGCCCCGGACCATCACATCGAGGTCGTCCTCCCTGAAATGCCGCACCTGTTCATCGGATGGCGAGAACCGAGCATCCACCTTGCCGATCAGGTCCTCCACCGTGGTGCCGTACGTGTCAGCTACCGCCTTGTTGGCGAGTATGAACCTTCCATCGATGTCCTTGGCGAAGATGAAATGGGGCACGAGATCGATGATCTGCCTGAGGCGCTTCTCGCCCTGCTTAAGGGCCTCCTCGGCGCGGATGCGCTCCGATATGTCTATGATGATCCCGCGGTAGCCGGCAAGTCTGCCGTCCTTCATGGTCCTTGTGACATAAATGATGATGGGGAACCGGGCCCCGTCCTTCCTGACGGCCGCGTACTGATTGCCGACCGCCGGGCCTCCTTCTGCCACCTTTTGAAGGTTTGCCAGGGCCCTCGGGCGGTCTTCCGGGGTTATGTGCTCGAAGCAGTTGAATCCCCCGGGAAGATCATCTTCCTTGTACCCGAAGAATTCGAAGGCCTGCTTGTTCACGAAGATGACGGAGCCTTTCGTGTCGATCTCGAAGATGACCTGGGGCATGAGCTCCGCGATGTCCCGGAACTTGCGCTCGCTCTCCTTGAGCTTTTCCTCCGCGCGTTTGCGTGATGTTATATCGAGGAGTACCCCGTTGAACCTCAAGGTATCGCCGACCCGCGTCGGCCTTGACATGCCGGCGAAGGACATGATCTCTCCCGTGGGCTTCATGAAGTCGCCCTCGAACTGCCAGTCCTGCTCCTTTGCGATAGCCTCTTCGATGGAATCAAGGAACCGGTCCCTGCAATCGGGGGTGAGACCCTCCACGAACCGCTCGAAGGTGCGGGATGTACCGGCGTCGATGCCGAAGAACTCTTTCGCGGTCCGGCTGATATAGGAAAGACCCATCTCTCCGCACGGTTTCACGTAGAACTGGTAGATGACCCCGGGGATGCGGTCGGCGATGTCCTGGAAGAACTGCCTGCTTTCGCGAAGCTCTTCCTCTGCCTTCTTCCTTTCCGTGATGTCGACGATGATCCCTCTGAAGCCGATGAGACGGCCCTCATCCATGGTTCGCGCGACGTGGATTATGACGGGGAATGAGGTGCCGTCCTTTCTGACGGCAGTGTACTCGTTGCCCGGGGACGCCTCCCCCCGTGCTATCTTCCGGAGGTTCTTACTCATGGCTGGAAAGTCTTCCGGGACAAAGAGAGAAAAGGCGTCGATGCCCCGGGAGAGGTCCTCTTCGTCATACCCGAATATCTCGAAGGCCTGCCTGTTGGCGAAGGTGATCTTTCTATTCTCGTCCATCTCGAAGATGATCTGGGGGACGGATTCCGCGAGGTCCCTGAACCTGCGTTCGCTTTCGCGCAACTCCCTGCCGGTCCTTCTCGTCTCGACGGTCTCTCCTTGCGGCTTCTCGAGGGCAGCCTGGCCGGACTCTCTTATGTCCCGGGAGATGTTCGAGGCGGCTGCCGGAGCGATTTGCTGCCGGGCCATATGAAAGAGCCCCCAGAGGAACCGGGTCTGTCCGGCATCGAGTTCCTGGTCCATGACCGCCTCCTCCATCACGGGTATTATACCGGATAAAGAGAACGGGATCGGGCCGGCGACGTTTGCGTGGACCTCTCGGCAGGCATCCATGGAACGTATGAACCCTTGTGGACTCATCGTATTGAGACTATCGGCGAGCCCCTCGACAAGGCAGCGGACCGCGACGGTGTGCCTTGCCGCCTCGGCGCGGCTCTCTCCCGTCGCCTGCCGCAGGCGCTCGACGCACTGTTCCGTCATTTTTTCCCGATCTTCACGCAGGGACAAGAATGTTTTCATCAAACTCCACCGTTGCTCCCCGCAGGCAATGGCCGGTCTGCGCGGTCTCCTGCAGGACCTGCAAAAGGAACTGTAAGTGTTATCGGCCAGACGGGGGGATGTTTAACAACAACGGTAAGATGGGAAGAAGGAAGGAGGGTGGAAGAAGCTGGGCAGTATATGAGGAGCATCCAGGTCGCCGAGTGGAAAGGAAAAGAACAGGCCCCGCGGGTCCGATATGACCTGCGGGGCCTGTTGAGATCATACTATTTCTTTTTTGCCGCTTTCTTCGGTTTTGCCTGTTGTTCCTTCAAGGCTGCCCGGGCGGCGGCCAGCTTTGCTATCGTCACGCGGAAGGGCGAGCAGCTCACGTAGTCAAAACCCGTTCTGTGGCAGAACTCGACGGAATTGGGTTCGCCGCCGTGCTCGCCGCAGATCCCGATCTTGAGGTTTTTGCGGACGCTGCGGCCCAGGGCCACGCCGAGCTCTATGAGCCTTCCCACGCCGACCTCATCGATCCTCTGGAAGGGGTCAAAGGTGTAGATCTCTTTCCTGACATAGTCGCTCAGGAACTTGCCTGCGTCGTCGCGGCTCATGCCGAGGGTCATCTGGGTGAGGTCGTTCGTCCCGAAAGAGAAGAACTGTGCCTCCTCGGCGATCTCATCGGCTGTGATGGCCGCGCGGGGTATCTCGATCATGGTGCCGATCATGTAGTCGATCTTCACCTTGTTCTTCTTGAGTATCTCGTTGGCGACGTCTTCGACGATCGCCTTCTGGAGCTTGAGTTCCCTGGTGTTGCCGACAAGGGGTATCATGACCTCGGGCTTCACGTTCGTGCCCTTCTTCTTTACCTCGCAGGCGGCCTCAAAGATGGCCCGGGCCTGCATCTCGGTGATCTCGGGAAAGACGATGCCGAGGCGGCAGCCGCGATGGCCGAGCATGGGGTTCGCCTCGTGGAGGCTCTCCACCTTGGCAAGGACCTTTTCGTAGGAGATGCCCATCTTCCTTGCAAGCTCCCGCATCTCCCTTTCGGTGTGGGGGAGGAACTCATGGAGGGGCGGGTCGAGGGTTCTTACGGTCACGGGAAGGCCTTTCATAACCGTGAAGAGGCCGATAAAGTCCTTCTTCTGGTAAGGCAACAGTTTTGCCAGCGCCTTCCTTCTTCCCGCCTCGTCATCGGCGATGATCATCTCCCGGACGGCGTCGATGCGGTCGCCCTCGAAGAACATATGCTCCGTTCTGCACAGGCCTATACCCTCGGCTCCGAAGGCAACCGCCACGGCCGCCTGATCGGGTTGATCGGCGTTCGTCCTTATGCCAAGCCTGCGGGCGTCGTCGGCCCATTTCATGAGGAGGGCGAAATCCTGGTAGATCTGCGACTGTGAAGGCTTAAGTGTCTTGTCGATCATGACCTGGAGGACTTCCGAGGGCTTGGTCTTGATCTGTCCGGCGAAGACCTCTCCCGTCGTACCGTCGATGGAGACGTATTCACCTTCCTTGATGGTCTTTCCGTTGACCCTGATGACCTTCTTCGCGTAATCGATGTCGAGGTCGCCGCAGCCGGCCACGCAAACCTTCCCCATCTGCCGCGCCACGAGGGCGGCGTGGGACGTCATACCGCCCCGGGAGGTGAGGATGCCCTGGGAGGCGTTCATACCGCGGATGTCCTCAGGGGATGTGTCGATGCGGACGAGGATGACCTCCTCCTTCCTTGCGGCCCACGCCTCGGCATCCTGGGCGTTGAAGACGACTTTGCCGGAGGCGGCGCCGGGGCCCGCGTTAAGGCCCTTCGAGACGAGGTTGCCGGCTTTCAGGGCCTTCTCCTTTTCTTTCGGGTCAAAGATGGGGCGCAAGAGCTGGTTGAGCTGGTCCGGCTCCACCCTCATCAAGGCCTCTTCCTTCGTGATGAGCTTTTCCCTGACCATGTCGACGGCGATCTTGAATGCCGCGAAGGCGGTGCGCTTGCCGGTGCGTGTCTGGAGCATCCAGAGTTTCTTGTCCTGGATGGTAAACTCCACGTCCTGCATGTCGCGGTAGTTCTTCTCCAGCGTGTTCCGTATCTTTATGACCTGTTTGTATATGTCCGGCCAGACCTCTTCGAGGGACTTGACGGACTTGTCGGTCTTCTGTTTCTTGTTGATGGGCAGCGGCGTCCTGATGCCGGCCACGACGTCCTCGCCCTGCGCGTTGATGAGGTACTCGCCGTAGAACTCGTTGTCACCCGAGGAGGGGTTCCTGGTGAAGGCGACGCCGGTGCCGCAGTTCTCACCCATATTCCCGAAGACCATGCACTGAACGTTGACCGCGGTTCCCCAGTCGGCCGAGATGTCGTTGAGCTGACGGTATGCGACGGCCCTGTCCGTGTTCCAGGACTTGAAAACGGCCCCGATGGATCCCCAGAGCTGTTCCATGGGGTCTTCGGGGAAGTCCACCCTGAGTTTCTGCTTGATGGCCTTCTTGAATTCCTTGACGAGGTCCTTGAGGTCATCGACGGTGAGGTCCGTGTCGGAGGTGATCTTTCTCGCCTTCTTCTTCCTGTCGATGATCACCTCGAAGGGGTCGTGCTCGTGTTCGTTCGCGGGTTTGAGGCCGAGGACGACGTCGCCGTACATCTGTACGAAGCGGCGATAGCAGTCATAGGCAAAGCGGGGGTTCTTCGTGAGCTTCGCGAGGCCTTCGACGGTCTCTTCATTGAGACCCAGGTTGAGGACGGTGTCCATCATGCCCGGCATGCTGACCCGGGCGCCGGACCGGACGGAGAACAGAAGGGGGTTCTTCGGGTCGCCGAATTTCGCGCCCATGATCTTCTCCACCTTCTTGATGTTCTCGGAGACCTCCTTCTCAAGGCCCTTGGGAAGTTTCATGCCGGCCTTGTAGAAGAGCGTGCAGACATCGGTCGTGATGGTGAAGCCCGGCGGCACGGGTATGCCCAGGTTCACCATGTCCGCGAGGCCGGCGCCCTTCCCGCCGAGGAGGTTCTTGAGCTTGAGGTTGCCTTCGGCCTTCTTTCCGCCGAAGAAGTAGACGAATTTATTGCTTTTTGCCATATTTCCTCCTTATTCGAAGCGTATCTTTGAAAAATCAGCAAAGGTCAAGAACATGTTCTTGATATGCGTGAGAAGTGCCAGTCTGTTCGATTTCACGGCCTCGTCCTTGTCCATGACGAAGACCTTGTCGAAGAAGTTGTCGATGGTCTCCTTGAAACCGACGAGCACCGCGAGGGCCCCGTCATAGTCGCGTTTCCCCATGAGCCCGTAAAAGTTGTCCTTCCGTGCGGCGTAGAGTTCGAAGAGGTTTTTCTCTTCCTCGAGCGCGAGAAGGGCGGGATCGACGGTCATCTCTTCCGTGATCTGCTTCGTGATGTTGAAGACGCGCCGGAAGCCCACCATGAGGCGCTCGAAGTCCTCCATGGACCTCTGCGTTTCCAGGGAAACGAGCCGCATGTAGCCGTCGTATATGTCGCTAGTGACGCAAGCGAGGACGCTCTCCACGAAATCCTGGTTGTGGTTCTCCTCCAGCATGGAGAACTTGAACCGGGTGGCGATGAATTCCAACAGGGAAGTCTTCGTCTCCTCGAGGGCGAGCCTCTTTGGAATGCTTCCTCCCGCCTCGAAGGCCTTTTCGATAAGTGTCGTGAGAGGCAGGTGCAGCTTCCTGTCTATGGCTATCTTGATGACGCCCAGCGACTGCCGCCTCAGGGCGTAGGGGTCGAGGTTGCCCGTGGGGGTGATCCCGACGGAGAAGAAGGAGACGATGGAATCGATCTTGTCCGCTATGCCGGCGATGGCGCCCGTCGAGGTGCGGGGCAGGCTGCCGTTGCCGCCCGTGGGCAGGTAGTGCTCCTCTATCGCGAGGGCAACCTCCTCGTCCTCTCCCTCGATACGCGCGTAGATGCGTCCCATCGTTCCCTGCAGCTCGGGGAACTCTCCGACCATGTGCGTGATGAGGTCCGTCTTCATCACGGGGATGAGCCTTTCGAGCTTCCCGGCAGCCCCGTGGTCGACAACGGACGCGAGGTATCCGGCGATGGCCTTTACCCGCTCCATCTTGTCCTTAAGGGTGCCGAGCTTGACATGGAAGACGATCGAGGCAAGCCGTTCGTACCTGTCGGCCAGCTTCACCTTCACGTCCTCGTCGAAGAAGAACCGCGCGTCGGCAAGGCGGGCGCGGAGCACCTTCTCGTTCCCCCGTATGACGTTCGCGTCATCTTTCGGGGCCGTGTTGGCGAAGAATATGAAATGGGGCAGGAGCCGTCCCGCGGGGTCTTCGATGGGAATGTACCGCTGGTGGCTCTTCATGACGTTGACAAGGACCTCCTTCGGGATATCGAGGTACACCGCGTCGAAGGAGCCCTTCAGGGGATAGGGGTATTCGGTGATGTAGAGGATCTCCCTCACGAGTTCCTCGTCCCGAAGCGCCTTTCCGCCCGCTGTTTCCTCGATGCGGGCGATCCCGTGCCGTATGATATCCATGCGTTCGTCTTCATTGACTATGATGTGGTTCTTCCTGAGGGCGTCGACGTATTCCAGGGGGTGGCCTATCCCGACCGGGCCCGGCGACAGGAAGCGGTGGCACCAGCTCACAGGTGCACTCGTGACATCGGCCACGGAGAACGTGACAGGCGTGCCCCCGAAGAGGCACAGGGCCCACTGGATCGGCCGCGCGTATTCGAAGCTCACGGCTCCCCAGCGCATCTTCTTCTGAAAGGGGATACGGGAAATGATATCGGGCAGGAGGACGGGGAGCATTTCCGCGGTCGGTATCCCTTTTTCCTGTTTCTCGACGGTCACGAATTCGACGCCGTCCTTGACGCCCTTCGTGAGGTCGCCGACCTCGACACCCTGGGACCGGGCGAAGCCGACGGCAGCCTTCGTGGGGGTCCCCGCTTCGTCGAAGGCGCGGTTGCAGGGAGGGCCGAACTTGACGGTGACGGTCTCCGCCTGCTTCTGTGCGACATCCTGGACGAAGAGCGCCATGCGCCGCGGGGTCGCCTGGATGCTGATCTCGCCGAAGGCGATCCGCGCATTGGCGAAGGCCTCCCGGATGAGACCCGAAAGCCCCTCTTTCGCGGGTGTGAGGAAGCGCGCCGGTATTTCCTCTGTGCCTATCTCCAAAAGCAGAAATTCGCTCATGATGTTATTTCCTTGCCGTGTTCCCTCCGCCCCCAAGCGGGGTGACCCGCTATCGCTTGAGCAGGGGGAAACCGAGTTCTTCACGCTTCTGCACGTATAGTTCCGCGCACATCTTCGCGAGGTTCCTCACCCGCGCGATGTAGTTGGCGCGTTCCGTCACGCTGATGGCTCCGCGGGCGTCGAGAAGGTTGAAGACGTGCGAGCATTTCAGGCAAAAATCGTAGGCCGGGTAGATGAGCCCCCGGTTCCTGACAAGCTTTTCACCTTCCCCTTCGAAGGTGTCGAAAAGAGTTCTGAGCATGACGGGGTCCGATTCCTCGAAGTTGTAGATGGAGAATTCCCTTTCGGGATCGAGGAACACATCGCCGTAGAGGATGTTCTCGTTCCACTTGATATCGTAGACGTTGTCCACGTCCTGGAGGTACATGGCGATGCGCTCGGTGCCGTAGGTGATCTCCACGCACACCGGTGACAGGGTTATGCCGCCCGCCTGCTGGAAATAGGTGAACTGGGTGATCTCCATGCCGTCGAGCCACACCTCCCACCCGAGGCCCCAGGCGCCGAGCGTCGGTGACTCCCAATCGTCCTCAACGAACCGGATATCGTGATAGTCGGTGTCGATGCCGAAACTCTTCAGGCTGTCTATATAAATGTTCTGAATGTCCTTCGGGGAGGGTTTCATGACGACCTGGAACTGGTAGTAGTGCTGGAGGCGGTTGGGGTTTTCCCCGTAGCGGCCGTCGGCCGGCCGCCGGGACGGCTGGATGTACGCGGTGTTCCAGGGTTCCGGCCCGAGGCAGCGAAGGAGCGTGGCGGGATGAAAGGTGCCCGCCCCGACCTCCATGTCGTACGGCTGCTGAACGATGCAGCCCCTGTCGGCCCAGAATTTCTGCAGTGCGAATATGAGGTCCTGAAAGTACATGCCGGAAAAATCCACGTTTTCTATACCACAAAAGAAAGCGATTTGCCAATGATTTTAAAGGAAGGGAGGAGCGTGGCAGGTAGCGGTGAGGAATCATCGCGGGAACCGGGGGGAGGTTGCGCGGGGTTTGGGCAGGACTGATGGAAGAGTATGGGACCTATAGGAGATATAGGACCTATGGGACATATTGGACCAATAGGACGCGTAGGACCTATAGGACACGTGTAAGGCGTGCAGGGCGGGTTAAGGGGTTTGGTGGGGGGGGTGTTTGACACTCCTGGCCGGGGCGTCATAGAATAAGCCATGCTTACGATCGGCGATATCAGGCTTCCCGTTCCCGTTATGCTTTCTCCCATGGCGGGGGTGAGCGACCTGCCTTTTCGTCTCGTCACGCGCTCCTTCGGTTCACCTCTTGCCTTCACGGAGATGATAGATATCAATGCCATATCCCACAAGGACAGGAGGACTACCCACATGTTGAGTTCCTCGCCCGATGACAGGCCTCTTGGCGTGCAGTTCCTGGGCAACAGCCCGTTGCAGATACCGCTCGCCATGGAGAGGCTTTCCGAGCATGCCTGTGACCTCATCGATTTCAATGCGGCCTGTCCCTCTCCGAAGGTCACGCGCAAGGGCAAGGGCGCGGCCCTTATGAAGGACCCGAGGATGCTTCGCGACATCCTTTCCGCCCTGGTGCGGTCGACGGCGCTGCCGGTTGCGGTCAAGATCCGCGCCGGGTGGGACGCGGAATCCGTCAACGCCCGGGATGTGGCGCTCTTCGCCAGAGACGCGGGCATCAGTGTCCTGTTCATACACGGCAGGACAAGGGCGCAAGGGTACAGCGGTGCCGTTGATTACGGGGTCATCAGGGAGGTCAAGGAGGCCCTCGATATCCCCGTCATTGCCTCGGGAGACAACCTTTCCGTCGACAGGGTCCGCAGGATGTTCGCCGAGACCGGGTGCGACGGCGTGGCCATCGCGCGAGGGGCCCTCGGCAACCCCTGGATATTCAGGGACGTCATGAGCTTCTTCCGCGACGGAACGGTGCCCCGGGGACCCGACGTTGCCGAACGTGCCGCCGTCATGAAGCGCCATCTCGAACTGTGCGTCTCGCACTGGGGCGAAAAAAGGGGCGTCGGCATCTTCCACAAGTTCTTCATCTGGTACACGAGGGGTCTTTCGGGCCTGCGCCCCCTTCGGGACAGGGCCTTCAGGACGGGCACGAAGGAAGGCCTCATCGAGGTCATCGACGAACTCGCGCAGGGGTTCGGTCGGCGCGGCATGTCTTCGGTGCTTGTCCGTCGGGGGCCCGCTGACCCCATTGTCTCAAATTGTCTTGACTGACCTGTCAAGGGGTTGGTAGCATTGACCATATTTTCCTGAGTCCTGGCCGTAAGGGAGGAGACATGGTGCGCAGGAGGCGGTGCAAGATCGGAGGTAAGGCGGTGCGTCCGGCGTGGATCGCACTAAGGGCTGCCCTCATCATGGCGGCGGCGTTCATCCTTTCCGGCTGTATCGACGATACCATCTCCGTCACGGTGAAGCCCGACGGGAGCGGCACCATCGAAGAGACCGTCCTCATGGGCAATGAGTTCATAGAGATGATGCAGGAGATGGCAAAGGGCACCGGCGAGGAAGGCAAGGACAAGACCGAACGGGCCCCCGCGCGGGATGAGGCGAAGAACTACGATGCCGTCGTGACGGGGATGATGGAAAAGGCAAAGATGAGCGCGAAGGATTTCGGGGAAGGGGTCCGCCTCATCTCCGTCAAGCCGGCGAGGTCGGATTCGGCCAGCGGCTATACCGCGGTGTATGCCTTCAAGGACATCGGCAAGGTCATGCTGAACCAGAATCCGGGGAGCAAGACGCCCTTGAACGATGAAGACAAGGAAAAAGACAAGGCCGCCGGTGCCGGGAGCAAGGATACTCCCGGCAAGGACAGGATACGTTTCGTTTTCACAAAAGGGTCTCCGGCCAGGCTCGCCGTTCATATGCCTCCCCCGAAGCCGGCGGACAAGGATGAAAAGGAAAAGACGGCGCAAAAGGAGCCGGCGAAGGATGACCCCAATGCCATCGAGATGATGAAGGCCATCTTCAAGGGCATGAGGGTCAGCATTGTCCTCACCGTCGACGGCGATATCGTGAAGACGAACGCCACCCATCGCTCGGGACGGAAGATAACTCTCATCGAGATGGATTTCGGCAGGCTCATCAGCCATGCGGAACTCCTCAAGAAGATCGACAGGGAAAAGCCGCAGTCCCTGGAGGAAATGAAGACGGCGCTGAAGAACGTCGAGGGGCTCAAGCTGGAATTTGAGGACCCCGTCGTCGTTGACTTCCGGTGACAGACCTTCACAGGGACAACAAACAAGGAGTCGGGGAACAATGAAAAGGACCATATTGCTCGCGGGCGCGTTCTTCCTTCTTGCAGGGTGTTCGACGGTCTATGTGAAGGCGGGGAAGAGCGCCGAGGATTTCGAGAAAGACAGGGAAGCCTGTGAGGTCGTCGCGAAGAAGGAACTCGCAGCCAGGGGCGCCTCCCTGACCTGAAGCGCCGTTTTTGATGAGACAAGGCGTTGTCTCGAAAAGAAGGGCTGGAGACCGAAAGGCTAGGGTGCATACGGGCAGACGGGTCTCGCGCTTCGCGCGAAACGGGCAGACGGGGGAAACCACATCTGTCCAAGACAGATCTACGGCAGCGGACAGACAGACCCTCCGGGACATCTCCCGGAGGGGATAATGACCAATAACCAAATTCCAGGAACCACAGAAGGGACAATAACCATAATGTATCAATGACCAGAAGAGAAGAATAATGACCATTAATCAAAGAAGAACGGGCATCTGTATCATTTTTGGTTATTGTCCCTTCTCTCGGGAACACAAGGCGGCATGAGACCCGGACACGCATTGGAGAACATGGATCATTGTGGACAGCAGTGGTCCATGCCAGTTCGCCCGTTTGCGCGCTTGAGCGCGCGGACCCGTGTGCCCATTTCCTTGACTTTGCAGAGACAAACCATTAATTTAAGGACTGATCTCACAAGAATCGCACAGGAGGCTTGAACCAATGGTCAGGGCAAAATTGTGGTTCCGGTGTGCGGCGATGCACGATCCCGTGACTCCCATGGTGGCCCAGCCGGCCCTCGTCGGATGGGAAGCGAAGAGGCGCAGGGTGGACCTGACAATCGAAAGGTCTTTCAACGGGGAAGAACTGGTCAGGCGCATGAAGGGATGGGTGACCACGGACCCGAAAGAGGTCATCGAGGTGGTCAGGAAATACGGCAGACTCAAGGTCCTCGATGACCGCGAGCTGGTGATCGAGGCGGAAAAGGAAGAGGACATGGAGAGCCTCAACAGGGAACTCGCCGAGGTCTTCGGCGGCGAGGTCGATGTGGAGATAGTGAAAAGGTCGCGATGAGAGGCCTTGCCCCGCCCCTACACACGGTACCCGGAGAAATAAACACTTCTTTATGAAACATATCAGGAACTTCAGCATAATCGCCCACATCGACCACGGCAAGTCGACCCTCGCCGACCGCCTGATCCAGTACACGAAGCTCGTCGACGACCGGCAGTTCCGGGACCAGATACTGGACACCATGGACATCGAGAGGGAACGTGGCATCACCATCAAGAGCCAGACCGTCGACCTGCCCTATGTCGATGACAGGGGCGAGGAATACGAGCTCAACCTCATCGACACACCGGGACATGTCGACTTCTCCTACGAGGTGTCACGGGCGCTTGCCTCCTGCGAGGGGGTACTTCTCCTTGTCGACGCGTCCCAGGGTGTTGAAGCGCAGACTCTCGGGAATCTGTACGCGGCGCTGGAGCATAACCTCGTCATCATCCCCGTCATCAACAAGATCGACCTTCCCGTGGCTGACGTGGAGCGTGTCAGGACGGAGATCGACAACGAGCTGGGTCTCGACCCGGACACGGCGATACTCTGTTCGGCAAAGGACGGTACCGGGATCGAGGATATCCTTCACGCCATCGTGGAGAGGATACCGCCGCCGGCGGGGGATGCAGAAAAGCCCCTGACGGCACTCATCTTTGATGCCCACTACGACTCCTTCCGCGGCACAATAGTGAGTTGCCGTGTCTTCGACGGCACCGTGAGACCGGGGGACACGATCCGGCTCATGTCCCAGGGAACGACGTACCGTGTGGAAGAGGTCGGTGTTTTTCGTATCAGCCGCGAGCCGCAGAAAGAGTTGTCGGCGGGGGAGGTCGGCTACATCATAGCCGGGATAAAGACCGTGAGCGACACGAGGATAGGGGACACGATCACCGTTGATACGCGGCCGGCTCCGCAGCCTCTTCCCGGCTTCAAGGACGTCAAGCCCGTAGTCTTCTCCTCCATCTACCCCATAGCGTCCGACGACTATCAGTCACTCCTCGAGGCCCTGGAGAAATACAAGCTCAACGACGCATCCCTCGTCTACCAGAAGGACTCTTCGGCAGCCCTTGGCCAGGGGTTTCGCTGCGGCTACCTGGGCCTTCTGCATCTCGAGATCGTCCAGGAGCGGCTCGAAAGAGAGTTCGACCAGTCTATCATCATGACCGCACCCAGCGTGCAGTACCGTTTCCATCTCGACGACGGCACCGTGCTGGATGTCGACAATCCGCTCCATTATCCCGACCCCGGGACGATAGAGTCATCGGAGGAGCCCTATATCCGCGCCAGTATTCTCATACCCGAGCGGTATGTCGGGGTCGTGATGAAGCTCTGCATGGAGCGCCGGGGGGTTAATTCGCACATGAGTTATCCCACGCCGGGGCGTGTGGAGATAACCTTCGACATGCCGCTCGCCGAGGTCATCTTCGATTTTTATGACAGGCTTAAGAGCATTACCCAGGGGTACGGCTCCTTCGACTATGAGATCATCGACTACCGTGAAAGCAATCTCGTGAAGCTCGATATTCTGGTGAACGGCGAGAAGGTGGACGCTCTGTCCATCCTCGTCCATCGCGATAACGCCCGGGACAGGGCCGTCAGGGTCTGTGACCGTCTCAAGGACGAGATACCGAGGCAGCAGTTCAAGATAGCGATACAGGGGGCGATCGGGGGGAAGATAATAGCCCGGTCGACCATCTCGGCATACCGCAAGGACGTCACGGCCAAGTGCTATGGCGGGGATATCACCCGAAAACGGAAGCTCCTTGAGAAGCAGAAGAAGGGCAAGAAGCGGATGCGCATCGTCGGCAACGTGGAGATCCCCCAGAGCGCCTTTCTCGCCGCCCTCAAATCCGACGATGAATAGGACGGGGAATCCCGGTCTTTACGTCCACGTGCCTTTCTGCAAAACGAAATGCCCGTACTGCGACTTCTACTCCGTACCGGAAACGGAGCACGCCGGGAAGTGGCTGAAGGCCGTTCTTCGGGAGGCGTCCCTCAACGCCCCAACCCCGGAATTCATGTGCTTCGACTCGCTCTACATCGGCGGCGGGACCCCGTCGCTGCTCGGTCATGACGAGATCGGGAGACTTGTCGCCGGACTCAAAGAGGTCTTTCGGTTCGATGATGGTGCCGAGGTGACCATCGAGCTCAACCCCGACGATGTGACGAAGGAGAAGCTTGCCCTGTACCGTTCTCTTGGAGTGAACCGCGCGAGCCTCGGCGTCCAGTCCTTCGACGACCAGGAGGTGCGTTTCCTGGGGAGGCGTCACAGCGGCCGGCAAGCCGGGGAGGCGGCACGGCTTGTGGCTGAGGCGGGCTTTGGCGAGTTCGGCGTGGACCTCATCTACGGGTTGCCCGGCCAGTCCGTCCGGTCATGGCGAAAGTCGCTTCGCCGGGCGCTTTCATACGGGCCTGCCCACCTGTCCTGCTACCAGCTTACCGTCGAGGGTGAAACGCCCTTCTCCCGTCTGTCCCGCAAGGGGGGTCTCGAACTGCCCGATGACGCGATGGGAGCGGAGCTGTTTCTTGCCATGTCGGAATACGTTACGGACCAGGGCTTCGTGCATTACGAGGTCTCCAATTTCGCCCGTGGGGAACAGATGGTTTCACGCCACAACGTCAAGTACTGGAAACACACACCCTATCTCGGCCTCGGCCCGTCAGCTCATTCCTTCCTGGGGAGAAAACGATGGTGGAACCATCGCAGCCTCGATGCGTACCTGCGGCGGCTGAGCAGCGGATCTTCCGCCATGGAAGGCTCGGAGGCGCTTTCGGAAGAGCAGATGCATCTGGAACGCCTGCTTTTCGGCTTCAGGACAATGTGGGGGGTGGAGTTGAAGGAACTGTCCGGGCAGGATTGGGCGAACCGCCTTGAAGGTCTTCGTCAGAGGGGTCTGGTGGATGTCCGTGGCGAGCGAGTCGTCCCGACCCTCACGGGGTACCTTTTCGCGGATAGGCTTCCATTAATGGTTTCCGAATAGCAGTTTACCGGGATAATTTTTTTATTGACAAACATTTCGTAATACATTATCATAACTCAAGCTATGTTAAATAATTCACATATCTCAGACCGGAATAGCTTGAAATTAGCGGTGTTTACGATTGCCTCTAATTCAGTGTGTGAAACAATTGAAAGTTTTTCGGCCACAACGTGCATTATTTCACATAGCATCACTTAACGCGAAATTCACCTCCACAAGCTTCTCATAATAACCCCCCTTCCCCCTGGCACCCAACCAGGGGGTTTTTCTTTACAACCCTTGAGTTTTGTTGTAATCTCTACACGCAAAATGGACGTTTCAAGCGCAGACATGTACACGGGCGGGATCATCGGGATGCTCCTCTCCGCGGGGCCGATGGCCAAGGTCGTGGTGGCCATTCTTTTTTTCTTCTCCATCGTCGCCTGGACCATCATCTTCATGAAGTACCGCCAGTACGGCAGGACGGAGGCCGAGGGCGACCGGTTCTTCAGGGCCATAAAAGAGGCCGACTCCTTCAAGAAGCTCATCTCGGTGTACCGGGACAGTCAGGACAACGCCTTCTATCGTCTCGTGCTTGCCTGTTACAAGGAAGTGACCTCCAGACAGAAGGACAATCCGGGCAGGATCCGCAGGGAGGATATCCCCTCCATCGAGGACATGCTCAGGATCGCCATATCCGATGAATCGGTGAAGCTCGAGCGAAGGCTTTCCTTTCTTGCCACAACGGCAAACACCGCGCCGTTCATAGGTCTTTTCGGAACCGTTTGGGGCATCATGGATTCCTTCCGTGAAATAGGCGTCCGGGGCACAACGAGTCTTGCCGTTGTGGCGCCCGGCATAAGCGAGGCGCTCATCGCAACGGCCCTGGGTCTTGCAACAGCCATACCTGCGGTCCTCGCGTACAACTACTTCCTGGGAAGGCTCAAGAGGATCCTCTCCCGTATGGAGAATGCCGCAATCTACCTGGTAAATATCCTGGAGAAATGAAGACACGGGGCGATTCAAAGGGACCGCTGTCGGAGATCAACGTTATTCCCCTCGTTGATGTCATGCTTGTCCTGCTCATCGTCTTCATGATAACGGCACCTATGATGCAGCACGGTCTCGGCATCGACATCCCCAGCGTGACGGCGAAGTCCCTTCCGGCGAAGGACGAGCCGCAGATTCTTAACATCACGAAGGACCAGAGGCTCATCCTCAACGAGAAGAAGATCGAAGCCAAAGACCTCAAGGCGGCTATACAGCTCCTCTTTGCCAACAAGGACAAGAAGGAGATCTTCCTTCGCGCCGACAAGGATGTGCCCTACGGGTTTGTTGTGAGGTGCATGGGAACCATCAGGGAAGCGGGCGTCGACAAAGTTAACATAATTACGAAGCCACTGGACAGAAATGAGTGAAGAAGCCTGGACCAGAATGCTTGCCCTATCGTTGGCCGTTCACATCATTGTGCTTGGCGTCTTTTCCATACCCATAAAATTCCCCTCGAAGAGGATCGACCTGTCCTCCGCGTATTCCGTAAACCTCGTCGGCAGCGCGGGCAGTCTCGGAGGAGGATCGGGCGGGCCGAAGGCGGCGGTGCAATCGAAGCCTGAGCCAAAGCCGGACAAACCCGTGCCGGTGGTTAAGGAGAAGAAGCCCCCCCCGAGGAAACCGGAGCCGATCCAGAAAGAGGATGACGCCGTTTCCCTTTCCAGAAAGAAGGTTCCTCCGAAGACGAAGGCAACGAAGGAAGAGGTCGATCGTCTCGAGGAGCGGATACGCAGTATCAGGAAGAAGACGGACTACATAGACGTTGCCAAGGCCGGATCGGGCGGCTCCGGCAGAGGCACGGGTCCTGGAACAGGCTTGCCCGGCTCAGGGGGTGGTTCCGGTGCGCCCCTTGATCCCGCGATGCAGAAGTATCTTCTGGACGTTTACGAAAAGATAAAGAACGCCTGGAATGTGCCGGGTACGGCGAGAAAGGAACTGGAGACGATCGTTACGATCAAGGTGAGAAAGGACGGGCGCATCACGGACATCAACATCGAAAAACGCTCGGGCAACAGGGTCTACGACGAATCCGTGCTTCGCGTCTTGAGAGCGGTGGAACCCCTGCCCACCATCCCGCAATCCCTCAACGCCGATTCTCTGGAGATAGGGTTCCGGTTTGTGCCCGGAGGGATCTCGTGACGGTCCTGCAGAGCATCCTTATGGGTGCCGTGCAGGGCATAACGGAGTTTCTTCCCATCAGCAGTTCCGCCCATCTTATTGTCATCCCCTGGTTCTTCAATATCTCCCAGGGCAACATCAACCCGCTGACGTATGATGTCATGCTCCACTTCGGGTCGCTTTTCGCGGTTCTCTTCGTCTACGGCAGGAAATTTTTCCGTGTCGTCATCGAGGGCCTTGTCGACTTCCGGGACGGCCGGGGCACCGATTCCACGCTCTTCAAAATGGTCATAGCCACCATACCGGCGGTGGTTGCCGGTTTTCTCGGAAAGGATATCATAGAGACCTACCTCAGGGCACCGTTCATAGCGGCCTTCATGCTTGCCCTGGTGTCCATTCTCATGATCGTGTCCGAGAGGATCAACGTCGACAGAAGCGAGCTGACCATGCCCATCGCCATCGCGATAGGTGTCGCCCAGGCCATCGCCCTTGTGCCCGGTACGTCGCGAAGCGGCATTACCATCACCATGGCTTTGCTTCTCGGTCTCAGGAAGAGCGAGGCTGTCGATTTCTCCTTTATGCTGTCCATACCCATCATCCTGGGAGTGTCCCTTTACGAACTGCGACACGTTGAATTCCAGGGTGACGGGACGGTGATCTATGTCCTGGGCATGCTTTCGGCCTTTGTCTTCGGAACGGTCAGCCTCAAGTTCCTTATCGGGTACCTGAAACGGCACACCCTGGACATCTTTGCCTACTATCGTATCGCACTTGCCCTTCTCATCCTCATCTTTTCCCTCGTTCCCCGCATTTGACATAGGCGGTATACCCGCCTTACACTATGATCGTGGATAAGGACGAGAAAGACAGGGACACAAAGACCATCAACTGTAGTTTTGCCCCCTATGACCCCGACAACCTTCCCTACATGAAGCTCTGCATCTGCGACATCATCCGGGAGCTGCCCGAACTGACCCCCGAAGACATTGCCAGGTTCAAGGACAAATAGGACGTTTCCGGAGCACAGTCCCTCACCACCCGGTGAGCCCTGTGCGACAAAACCGGACATGGCCTCGTTCCGGCGGGAGGTCATGGAGTTCTACGGGTCTAACCGGCGTACCTTCCCGTGGAGAGAGGACATCACACCTTACAGGGTGGTTGTCTCGGAGATCATGCTTCAGCAGACCGGGGTGGAACGGGTAAGGGGAAAATACGAGCCTTTTATCCGTCTCCTGCCGGATTTCGCGTCCCTCGCGGCAGCTCCCCTGAAGGACATAATGACTGCCTGGCAGGGCCTGGGCTATAACCGCAGGGCCCTTGCGCTCAAGCGCCTTGCCGCAGTGGTCATGGAGAGGCATTCGGGCAGGCTCCCTCAAGATCACAGATCGCTAATCGAACTGCCCGGCGTCGGCGAGGCCACGGCCGGGGCTATAAAGGCCTTTGCCTTCAATATGCCCGCGGTGTTCATTGAAACGAATATCAGGCGTGTCTTCATTCACCGTTTCTTCCCTGATGGGGCGGATGTCTCGGACCGGCAGATCATGCCTCTCGTTGAAGCCGCTCTCGACAGGTCGAATCCCCGGGACTGGTATTACGCGCTGATGGATTACGGGTCTCACCTGGGAAGGGCCGGGTCCACGGCCAACCGGAAAAGCGCGCACTATTCAAAGCAGACCCTTTTCACCGGCTCCAACAGGGAATTAAGGGGAGAGGTGGTCAGGGTGCTCCTGGCGAGGGGCCCCATGACCGTCAACGACATCGCTGCCGCCACGTGCCACGATGCGCGCCGGATGGCGTCAGTGCTCGACGCCATGGTCGGGGACAGCCTCCTTGTCCGGGAAAAGGAAGGCTACCGGATAGCCTGAGTCATGGCCGTTACAGGGTCGCAGATGGCCCTCAGCATCCCGTAATATACGACAAAGAACACAACGTGAAGCGCAAGCTGTTCGAGCCAGGTCAACGGCCCGGCCTTGCTGCCGAGAAAACCCTGTCCGGCAGTCGGAAGGGCGATGAAAAGCATGGAGAGCCAGAGGAAAAGGACGTAGAGTGCCACGAGGGGGAGTGAAAGGATCTCAAGGCCGGTGAACCAGACTGCTACAGGGTATAAGGCGCCGAATATCCCGCTTGTCACGAGGTGCATGGGAATGCCGGCCGCATAAACGATCACCGAACTGTCCCCTGTGCCGACCGTCCTCAGGAGAAAGCTCCCGTCGACAACGAACATGCTTGACCTGAAGACCCTTAAGCGGGAGGCAACGTCGGATGCGACGCCCATGACGGCTCCGGCTGCGACCCCGGCCAATAATCCGGCAAACCCTTGCATGACCACCGCTGACATCATATGATGACCTCCGCGTGACAGGAATGTCTCTTTCAAGTATAGCCCGTAACGATCCAGGATGGTTTTTTTTCGGACCGTGACGGCCCCCGGGGGCGAGCACATGCTTCACGGGTATCTTTAATTTCCAGCACTTATGTCTTGATGATTGACAAAAGATCAATTGTGTATATCTTAATGGGACGTGGTATCGGTCTCAAAGGGTACCCAGTACGGTAAAAAAAGGAGACGCTATGTTCGAAGTAACAGAAAAAGCCGGCGAGGTGATCAGAAAACTCCTCGAAGGGAAAGGAGAACCCCAGTCGGTCAGGATCATGATGACCGAAGGTGGTTGATCGGGGCCCTCATTGGGCATGGCCCTGGATGGGCCGTTAACGAGCGACGAGACATTCATGGAGAAGGGGATCACGTTCATTATTGACAAGGAACTTTACGAGGAAGCGAAACCCATCAGCATCGATTTTATCGAGTCCGCGATGGGGGCGGGCTTCCTTCTCAAGTCGGCATTATCGGCAAAGGGCGGCGGGGATTGCTGCGCATCAAGCGCCGGCGGCTGCGGTTCCGGCTGCAGTTGAGAGATTGGAGCGGACGGGAAGGGGTCGGGGTCTACCCGGCCCCTTTTCTATCTGCGGTCGTTTATTATTGTCGCTATACCCTGCGGTGAATCTCCCCGATAGGATTTGTTTTTTGCTATGACCCTGGCCGTTGCCTTGCCCTGGCTCATGACGTATTGAACGGTTACGCGGTCCCCGGGCCTGATGTTGTTGACCGTGTTGTATCCCTTCAGTCTGGCTCCGCCGATCTCGAAGGACATGCCGGCCTTCATCGATTCGACGACCATGGTCATTTCCGCGACACTGATCGATGTCACCCTGCCGGTGAACCTCTCGATCTTCTGTCCTTTCTGCGGTTTGGGGGTGAGCGCGAGAGCATGGGAGATGAAGGCGGCGAGGACCGCAACGACAATAATGGAAATGAATACCTTTCTCATTGTCAACCTCCTTCGACTTGCACGGCCACGACCCTCGTCCCATGTTTGCATGCCTTGAAGTGGAACGCGCTCATCTGACGATTGCACTGTCGTCTTCCCGGCCTTTTCATCCTGGCCCCTGTCTCACACATGATTCCTCAGCATAAGCTCCACGGGATGGGGGTTCAGGAAATACTGACCTTTCAGATATGGTTTGTCGTATTTGCGCACATAGTGGTTCAGGAGCGTGACGGGCACCACGAGCGGTATCAATCCGCGGTGATACCAGTCGATGACCTCGAGAAGCTCCTTCTTCTCATCGCCGGTCAGTTCCTTCTTGAAATAGCCCGCGATGTGATACAGGACGTTGGTATTCTTCCGGGTTGTTGCAGCAAGGCGGAGCGCCTCCATGAGGGCTTCGATATACGCGTCGGCCAGACCCTGCCCGTACCCCTTCGCGTTGCCGACAATTCTTCCCAGTGCCGACAGGTGCTTCGGGCTGTGCGCCATGACAAGCAGTTTGTGGCGCGCATGGAACTCGACGAGACCCCCGGCGGATGGTTTGTTCTGTGTGAACTCGCGCCATCTTTTGAAGACAAAGACGCGCTCGATGAAGTTCTCCCGCAGCCCCGGGTCGTGCAGCCGCCCTTCGTCCTCCACGGGGATGAGGGGAAACCTTTTCATGAACGCCGCCGCGAAGATGCCCACCCCCCGGTGGACGGGCGGGCCCGAGCCGGCGTAGACCTTGACCCCCCTCATACCCGAACTCGGCGACCTGCTCTTGAAGATATAGCCGCAGAGCCCCTGCCGCGCCAGCTCATCGAGTTTCTCTTTCGCCCAATCCTTCATTCCGGCGGTGTGGTCGATGCCTGTGTGGATGGTCACGAGACGGGGGTTCTCCACGCTGCCTGCGAGGTGCATGGGTTCCCGGGGCACGCTCAGGCCATATTCGACCTCGGGACAGACAGGTATGTAGTCAAAGAACTGCCCCAGGGTGTCGGTTATATAGCGGTCCTGTTTGTGCCCGCCGTCATAGCGGACCTTCTTCCCCAGGAGGCAGGCGCTTATGCCGATACGTATTCTTCCCGCGGGGTTTCCCCGCGGATCGCTGCCGTTCTTTGCCATTTACGCTCCTTATCCTTAATCCTAATCGCTGTCGCCGTACAAAGGCAAGATATTTTGATAACCCTCACAGGAGGTCCCCGCGGTCCCTCCATCTAAAAGGCTCCCCGGAGTGTTCCTCCGAAAGACCCCCAACCGGCACATAACTTGCTACAATAATCTGTGTGGTGTCATGAAAGCGCAGGTCAGGGAGATCAGACACAGGTTCGACAGGTTGAAGATGACCGTTCACGAAATCCTGCCCATCATCGACATGGCCCTCGGCGATCACGGGGAACTTAGGACCGAACTGTCCCCCTATGAGGTCTTTGACGGGGTGAGCGACCTCATCGACAGGACCGTGCATGGCTGCAGGATAGGACGTTTCCGGCCGAAAGGGGGCAGACACCCTTTTCATACCTTCGAGATCTATACGGAGGGAGGAGACGTCCTCGGCTATCTGAACATGGTCTATTCGCGCAGGCCCATCCCCTGCTATTACCTTGTCTACGTGGAAGTGCTGGTCCATTTCCGCGGGAGGGGTTTGGGATGCAGTATCCTCAGGGCCCACAAGGAATTCGCGGAAAGCAGGAAGGCCGTGGCGCTCCTTGACAACATAATCCCTCCCGATGACCCGACGTACAACACCTATGCAGGGCTCGGCTGGGAGCCCGTCGAGAGGCTGACCGGTGACAGTCTGACCGGTGAGAAGGAACACTACATGGCCTTTGTCCCCGAATCCGTCAGGACGGCGGACCTGCGGTGCGATCTCAGGAAGGTCCTCTTCAAGGTCATGAAGAAGAGGCCGGTGATCGACATGTACGACAACGAATCAATGGTGAAGCGGACCATCGAAGAGTTCCGGTCCCTCTACGGGGCCCTGGAGAGGCTTTTCGCGGAGGAGTTCTCGAAGGGGACATCGACTCCCCTTATGCGCTTCATGTTCACCAAGTTCGTGACGAAGATGCTGGGATTCAAGAGGCGCATCTCCACGCTGCTGGGATACACGGGCGGGGAGTCTCTCGACCAGATACACATCTCCGACGAGGTCAGGTCCCTTCCCCTCCAGAGCTTCTCCCTGTGGGGCCTCGGGGAGGACTGGAGGGAGATCTGGGACGAAGACGAGTCTGTGTTGAGGCTTGTGGAGAAACTGCTCCGGGGACCCTTGGGCCGCATCGAAGAGCTGCCCCTGTACCGGCGCCCCTACCTGGTCGAAGGGGTGGAGGCGACGAGGGTGGAGAGGCACGACGATCTCACGATCGCCGACATTCTCGACCTGGGGTTCGACCCGACGAAGCTCAGGGAGTTGCACCATGAGGGTGTGGATTACATGGTGGAACGGGTATCCGGCAGTTTCCTCAAGGCGACGGAAAAGAAGAGGGAGTTCCTGCCGAGGATCGCCGGGGAGTTCTCGGGCGCGCGTTTTCGCGGTGCCCGTGCTCAGGTCAATCCACCCCGGGCGATCATAAAGGAGAAAGGGAACATATATATTCTCTACAGGAAGGTAGGCGGGATACACATCGAGGAGGCACTGGACCAGTTGAGGACATCCTCCCGCCTGAAGGGGCTCAATCGCGCCGCAGGGATCGACCGCGCCATCATCGCAACCGTCAACGAGGTGAACGACAGTCTTGTCAAAGCCTTCGGTGTCCGGATGAGGGAGCAGATCGAGAACCTCGTCTACTTCGTTCCCTGGGACCTTAAGGAGAACAGGCCTGACGTCACAGTCGATATAACCGGTGTCTCCCTCGGCACCATATGGATCTTCTAAGAAAAGGGTTCAAGGGTTCAAGGGAAAGACGGCGAAGGGGGGTCGGTTGTTGAGGGAATTCGTACACGGACCAAAGGCAAAGGTTTTTCTCTTGTTTTCTACCCTTGAACTGTCTTTAAAACTTCCCCCCCAGCGTTCCGGCATAGCCGGTGAGCTCCACGTATCCTTCGACGGTCACTTCTCTTCCCCGCGATGCTCCTTTCCCGTCGACGGCCCCTTCCCAGTAGGTGATGCCCGTGGACGCGGTGGTGACGAGCTCCTGGTCGGCGACGAGCGGCCTCACGCTGACATCGATGGCGGCGGCGGGGACCCTGATGCGCCATGCCGCCGGGTACCGGCCGGTTGTCTTCGCGCTTTTCCAGTAGGAGAGCACAGTTGTTTCGATATCTCCGAGGGCGAGGTGGCGTGATGTGCCGTCTCGTTCGACGAGGGTGCCCGACGATTCCCTCTCGAAGGTGCCGTCCTTTTTCCGCAGGTAATAGACCATGAGGTCGCGCCCGTCGCTCAAGTGCAGGGCGAACCAGTCCCAGCCTGCCTGCTCCTCAGACAGCTGGTTGGAGCCGAACTCCTGGTCGAACCAACTTGTCCCCGTTACCGGAACGGGACCCTTCATGCCCGGTGCCCTGAGCGTGCCCTGCGTTCTCAAGTCCGTGAAGGAATAATAGTATGATGCCTGCCCCGGCAGCGGACCTTTCCTGCTGAGCCCCTGCCGGCCATGGAGGACGGATGGTTTCACGGGTGTGAGACGGAGGTCAAGCTCCATCCCGTCATGGGCGGCGGTGAGGATGACCCGGCCGTCCTTCATGCGGGCCGACCAGTTGAGGACGTGGACGTCCATGGTATCCGTGCCTGCCCCGGCGAGGCCCGGTCCCTTCCGTGACGTGCGGTCCCGCCAGTGGAAGCCGCCCCTCGACACATCGGTGACGGCAAAATGCGCGAGGTAGATGTCCCGCACCGACCAGGGGTTTGCCGGGTCTTTTGCATTGAGCGTGAGTCCGTAGCGGAAGAAGGTGAGCTGGTACCCGTATCTCTTTCCCTGCGTATCCGTCAGGTTCCCGGTGAAATACCACCATTCGGTCCTGTATTCCTGATGGCTGCCATGGTCCCGGGGAAAGGACCATTGGCGAGTTCCCACGGCCTCCCTCCACCCCTTCCCGAAGAGGTCCCGGGGCAGACAGGCGAAGAGTGCGCACAGGAAGGCAAGGGTCAGCAGGCAGGCGACGGCGGAGGGGAAAAGGGCGGACCTTGTCTTCATCTTCCTCATTCCTCCCTGATCTGCATGACGGGGTATTTACGGATCACCGACCAGACCGGGTACGCGCAGGCGGCCACGCTTGCCGCAAGCGCCGTCAGGCCCGTCACGAGGTAGGGGCGTGCCGTGAAATGGTAGAAGATGGTCCAGTTAAAACTCTGGAGGTTTATGATCTTGATGAGGATAAGAGCGAAGACGGTCCCCACGACGGCGCTCATAAGGAAGCTCACGAACCCGAGCCCCAGGCTCTCGGCGACGGTCATGCGCGCCACGTCGCCTGTGGTGAACCCCAGGGCGCGATAGACACCGAACTCCTTCTGCCGCTCCACAAAGAGGGTCATGAGCGCGCCGGCTATCCCGAAAAAGGCCACGATGACCGCAAGGACACGCATGGACCGCGTGACGGCGAAGGTGCTGTCGAAGATGGCGAGTATCCTCCCGTGGAACTCCTCACGGGTGGCAAAGGGAAGGCCGTAGGACCGGGCCCGGCGTTTCACCTCCTCGATGATGTTCGCCCGATCCGGATTTCCCTCATCGATGAATATACCCAGACTGTTTATGGTCCTGTCGCCAAAGAGCATGAGGTATACGGAGCGGTCCATCATGACGACCCCGTGCTCCGAGGCATAATCGTAGTAGACGCCCGCCACGGGGAACTCCGCCGGCCCGCGGGCCGTCTCGATGGTGATCCGTGCTCCCTTTCCGACCTTGAAGCGACGGGAGAAGCTCTCGGAAATGATGACATCGCCCCTCTTCACCCTTTCCCAGCTCCCGTTATCTCCCTCGATCCAGCCGAACCGGTCGTATCGCTCGAGGACCGAGGCGTCTATGGAGGTGATCGAGGCCGGTCTTCCCCTGTAAGTTATGGGGACGTTGCGGAAGACGTCTATTCCTCCGATGCCCGGCACCCCCTTGAGCTCTTCGTAGAGTTCCTCCGGGACGTTCACGTCGGCCTTCGTCGAAATGTACAGGTCGCCCCGGAGCTGGCTATCCATCCACCACAGGAGGGACCGGCGGAAGCTGTCGATCATGGACCCCAGGCCTATGGACATGGAAAGAGCGATCATGAAGGCGGCCACGGCGACGGAGGTCCGTCCCAGGTTCTCCCTGATGTTGCCGATGGCTATTCTGCCGACGAGCCCCATGGCGCGAGAGAACAGGCGCTTCATGCCGGGCGCCGTGACGATGATGACGAAGCCCGCAAAGAGGCTCGCACCGAGAAGGAAGGCAAATGTCCCCGCAAAACCCACGTACACGTGGAGGAAAGACAACCCGAAGAGGAGAAGGGCGAGGGCGAGACATACGGCTCCGACAAGGGCGATCCCCCTCGCTCTCTTCGACGTGCCCCGGGTGGCCGTCCTTCCTCTGAGGGCACGTACGGGCCGGACACGGCGGAGTTCCAGAAGCGGCGGCAGGGAACCCACGATGCTCGCGGCTGAGCCGAGGAGGATCCCGCCCGCCAGGTTTGAGAACGACCAGGGAAGCGCCGAAGGCCTCAGGAAGAGATAGAGAGTGCTTATGGTGCCGCCTACGATCTCAACAAGGAACTTGCTCAGGAGGTAGCCGAGGACCCCTCCGAGTGCGCCGCCGGCCACCCCGAGAAGAAGGACCTCGACGAGAAAGGCGACGGCAACCTGTCCCCGGGACGCGCCTAAGGCGAGCAGGATCCCCGCGTCCCTGCGCCTCGTCACAACGGCGAACATGGCCGTGTTGTATATGAGGAAGATGCCCACGAAGAGGGCGAAGAGCGACAGCGCCTCAAGATTGAGCTTGAAGGCGCTGAGAAGGGCCGAGAGGTTCCGGGCTTTCTCGGTATTGGATTCGATGGCAAAGCCCGTAGCCCATCGTTGCCTGAACGCCTCTTCATCGGTGACGACAAGGTCGGCGCGGTCCACGTACCCTCTCAAGCGGAAGAACTCCTGGGCATGGCCTATGTCGATGATTATGAGGGGTTCCCCGGAAGGGTTGGAGAAGACGTGCACGACCTTCAAGGGTCCTTGCAGGGTAGCGATGGTGCTTCCCGGTGAAAGACCAAGATCCCTCGCCATGTTCTCATCCACAAGGACCGCCCGGGGATCGAGAAGGAATGACAGAAAAGCCTCCTCCACCCTGCCCTCACCGGCGGATGCGCCTATCCGGGCGGTGATGGAGCGGACGTTCCTGTCAAGGAATGGGTCGAGGCCCAGCATGCGGATCTGTTCGCCTCCCTCGAGACGCACCTTCCGGTCGATGACAGGCGCGAAGCCCCTCACCGCCGGATCACCCATGATCCCGGCGAGAACCTCCTCCTTAATCGGCCCCGCGGGTCGCGCGATGGTATGGGTCGTTCCTCCCTGCAGGAAGTCGACGGCGCTTTCCAGGCTCTGAAGGGCCGAGCGGGAGGCGAGCATCATCCCCACCGCGGCGGCTACGCCCAGGGCTATACCGAGAAGCTGAAGCATGCTGAGGCTTCTTCGCCGCACCAGGTGGCGCAGGAATGACCGGATGACGCCTCTCACGGGGCGAGGCCCTCACAGGAGGTCTCCTCGAATATTCTGCCGTCGGTCATCCTGAGGACCCTGTCGGCGTATTCGCAGGTGTTCACGGCGTGGCTCACCATGATGAGGGTGGTGCGGGCGTCACGGCAGCGGCCGGTCAGAAGGGTCAGTATCTGCACGCCCGTCGCGGAATCCAGGTTACCCGTCGGTTCGTCGGCGAGGATGATGGGAGGTTTCTTGACGAGGGCGCGGGCTATGGCCACACGCTGCTGCTCACCCCCGGAGAGCTCGTGAGGGAAGCGCCGTTCCTTGCCGGCAAGGCCCACGAGGCTCAAGGACTCGCGGGCAAGCCGCTCGTCGGGACGGCCTGCCAGCTCGAGCGACAGAAGGACATTCTCCTGTGCCGTGAGTGTCGGCAGGAGATTGAAGAACTGAAAGACGAAACCCAGCTTGTGGCGGCGAAACAGGGTCCTGCCTTTTTCCCCCAGGGTGCCGAGATCCTTGTTGTCGATCTCGACCCGCCCCCGCGTCGGTTCGTCAAGGCCCGCCAGCAGATTGAGCAGCGTCGTCTTCCCGGAGCCGCTCTTCCCGAAGAGGGCAACGATCTGGCCTCTCCCGATGTCGAGGTCGACACCCCTCAAGGCCATCCCGTCATGACCCTGAGCCTCGTACTGTTTCCACAGGTCGTACGTCCGTATTATCGAAGATGTCCTGTCCATCAGGGGTTCCCTCGCCACCCTTTTTTGTACATCAATATATGCCGCAAGCACAAAAATGTCCAACAGGAGAGACTCGTGAGCGGAGAACAGAATACCGCCTGGCTTTCGCGCGTCCTATAGGTCCTAAACGTCCTATAGGTCCTATATGTCCCATCGGTCCTATCTACTCCTATAAGTCCTATTCGGGCCCCTTTTCCTTCTCCGGCGGCAGGAATATCTCGAAAGGGGTGTACGGGACGAGGAGCAGATTGTGGGGTTGAGCGATCTCTTCAGTGTTCAGGAGCCCCAGGTCCTCAAGACAGGGGAAGCTGACCTTGGTGGCCCTGCAGACCCGTGGTTTCAGAGGTTCATGAAATATCTCGAGGCGCCGGAGGCTTCCCCATGCGGGATAGAGACCGACCGCGGGGTCCATGAGGTAAAGGAGTGCCCCGTCGACGCTCGGGAAGGGGTCGAGGCCCGTTAGGGCCGGAGCGGTTTCGGCGGCCGTTATCGTAAACGGTCCGCGCCAGTCTCCCTCCACGCGATAACCGCCGTAATTTCCCGCGTCACCGGGCTTGACGGTGATCTTGAATATGCAGTGCTCGACGGGCATCCCCGAGAGCATCCGGTACATGGAGGCGATGAAGCGGCCGCTGATACCGCACCTGATGAAATAGACCGCCGTTTCGCCTGTCCGGGGATCGACCACATAGGTCCTTATGTTGACCTGGTCGAATGGTATGGGCGGTGCGGGGATGTGGAAAGCCTCTTGCGTGTTGCCCTTGAAGATGACAAGAGACAGGAAACCGCTCCTGCCATCCGGGGTTGCCGGTACGAGACCGCGGGCTATCATGGGCACTATCCGTTCCGCCGGCAGGAGGTAGGATACGTAAAGCATATCCTTGAGAGTCATAACGACGGAAGGAGCGCGTCTTTTACCCATGACAAAGAAACTATACCGTCAGGACCGTTATAAGGCAACGAAAAGGAGGAGGGGCCCGGTACTCTATCCCTTCCTGAAGTCGAGAAGGACCTTGAGGGTGTTGCGTTTTCTTGCCGCCGCGAAGGCCTTTTTCGCGTCCCCCGGGGGAAATACCGCCGAGATGAGGGGTCTGACATCGACGAGGCCGCGGGCGAGCGCCTTCAGGGCGGGCTTGAAGGGGCCGCAGCGGGACCCGACGACAGTTATCTCGTCTATGACAAGGGGGGCAAGGTTGATGGGGGTGCCATGGGCCACGGTGCTCTTGAGGACGATCGTTCCCCGCGGCCTGGTGAGTTTCATGGCGGTCTCGAAGGCTTGAGCGCTGCCCGTCGCCTCAACGACGACGTCGTACCTGCCGCTTGCCGGCAGGTCCTTTGCCGGTATGACCGGGACGCCCTGGTCCCTGGCGATGCCGAGCTTCGCGGGGTGCTTTCCCGCGAGCGTCAGTCGTGCCCGCGTGAGTTTGAGCGCGAGGGCGCAGAGGATGCCCAGCTTTCCGTCGCCGAGGACGAGCACCCTGTCGGATGGCCCTATACTCACCTGTTCGAGTATTTCGAAGGCCGCCGCCAGCGGTTCCGTAAAAACCGCCTCTTCATCGCTCAGTCCGTCGGGAATCTCGTGAATGTTCCCGGCGGGAAGCGTCATGTACTCGGCGAACGCCCCGTCTTTCCCCAGAATGCCGATGGTGGTCCTTCGGGGGCAGTGTTTCTCCAAACCCCCGAGACACAGGTCACACACGCCGCAGCCGCAGTTTATCTCGCCGACGACGCGTTTGCCGACGAGCCTTTTCGATCTGCCGCCCTGTGCTTCCACGACCCCTGTGAACTCGTGACCGATGATCCCGCGAAACCCGAGATACCCCTTCGTTATCTCCATGTCCGTATTGCAGATGCCCGCCATGGTGATCCTGATCAGGGCCTCGCCCCGGGCGGGGACCGGCCTCGGCCTGTCACCGGTAAGCCTGAGGCTCCCGTCGAAGACTATCGCTCGCATCCTATCTTTCCTTCCTGTGCTTGTCGATGAACCAGTCTATGAGCGATCGGGAGATGCTGAGTCTGTCCGGTATCCTCGGCAGGTCGTCCACGGTGAACCACCGAGCGTCGGTAATCTCATCGTTGTCCGCGGCGATCTCTCCGGCCGCCCAGGAGGCCGTGAAGCCTATCATGAGGGAATCGGGATAGGGCCAGGGCTGGCTGCCGAAATAACGGATGTCCCTTACCTCCACGCCCACCTCTTCCCTTACCTCCCTCAGTACCGTGTCCTCCAGTGTCTCCCCCGGCTCGGCGAAGCCCGCGAGAACGCTGTAGAGGTTCTCGGCAAATCTGCTCGCCCTGGCGAGGAGGACCTTGTCCTGTCTCTCCACGAGGACGATCACCGCCGGGGATATCCTGGGAAACATCGTGAAACCGCAGGACTCGCACACCTTGGCGAGTACGTCCTCATGCCGTCGGAGCGCTGATCCGCAGGCGCTGCAGAACCGGCAGGTCCTGTCCCAGTTGAGGATGGCGAGTGCCCTGACGGCCAGATCATACCGGGTGTCGTCGAGGGAGCCGAAAAGCTTTCTGAGGCCCAGGTACTCCGTGCCCCCGGGGGGCTCACTCTCTGCTGTAACGGACAGAGCATAGCAGTCGACGCCATCGAGTGAACCGAGGCGATATCCGTCCGCGAGGGACAGCCCGAGGGCGTCCGCAATGTCCCGGCCCGGAACCCTGGGCACCCCCGATGACACGTCGACAAGCAGCTTGTGGCCGTGCATCAGGAAGACGGTGTGTGAGTTGGTATGATCCTTCATGACAGGTCCGTTTTCTCCGTGCGTCAGTGTATGAATCAATACTGCATGGGGCAGGGAAAGTCAAGAAGAAGGCCTGAAGCAGCTGCGGGGCATATTCCGCCGGAGGTTCCGATCATTTTTTTCTCGTCGAAAAGGGAAAGAATATGGTATGATGGCACTATACGTACATGAATACTTCTCTCATAACAGCCCTGAACGTGCGAACAGGCACTCTTGCACCGACCATCCGGGAGGCGCGAAGCGGTGAAGGTCCGCGCCGGGAGCAACTGCCCGTCAGCCCCCAGCCGGTCGAAAAAAAAAGGGAAGGACAGGACCGGTCGCTCGTGGTGAAGGGGCCAGGCTCTGCCGTTGAGAGCGGTGTTGTCCGGTACACGGTGAATGTCGGCCCCTACGACGTCAACGTGAGCACCATGGCGATGAGGAGGTACGCGGAGGCAAGCTCCCACCGCGCCTGGTGCCCCGGCACTTTTGAAGCTACAGTTTAGAAGATAATCGCCAACAGCCAACTCCCCACACCCGTCCGGAACAAACCCGCAGCAACGGACATGCCCATTCTCCTCATTCTTCGGTCATTTCGTCACAATCCTTTCATGTACTCGATAAGGTCTTTCACCTCGGTTTCGGTGAGATGGGGGAATGCCGGCATTCCCCTGTAGGGTGTTCTCAGTTGAAGGACGATGTTCTCAGCTGTTGCGGGACGCCCCGTGGCAGGAAGAGTGGGACCCTTTAGTATGCCCTTCATCCCCAGGCTTCCCGGGGCCGCTTCGCTCCCCGCGTCGTGGCACCGGGAGCACTGTGCCTGAAACAACTCCTTCCCTTTCAACGCATCCGGAGCATCTTTTTCTTCACGGACGGCCGCTATTTGTGTGGGGACCAGGGAGATGGGCATCCTGGCGAGGATGTAGTAGCCGGCAGAGGATGCCACGGTGCCGAGGGCGAGAAAAACGATGACTGTGCCCAGTGTGGGCACTCTGGCGTAGAACTGTCGGTAGGCCTTGATGACGGCAAGCTTGAAGATCAGAAGGAACAGGACGCCGTGGGCGAGCATGACATGAAAGGCGGCCCTTGGTGACAGCTCCGCTTTCGTAAGGGCTATGTACGCCATGCCCAAAAGGGCGAGGGCAAGGAAGACAAAGAAGAACAGGATGCCGTTCACGCGGTGGACACGGGTGAGCTTCTCCGTGTCAAACCGTCTTTCCTTGCGTCCGAGCACCTCGAACATGGTGAAAGCGGCGACAAGCGCAGAGACGAGGAACAGGACGGATATCAACAACTTGAAAGTAAGGATGGTCATGCGGTCCCCCTTCGTGTGCCGGTCGAGGGCACAGGTGTTTTCCGTTATGCCCGCCGGGATGGGGAGCAGCGAGTGCCCACGCCATTTTCTTGACAAAGAGAGGCGGGATAATTAACTTATTGTATCAGAATGAAAGGACTACGGGAAATTTTGAGTGACCGCCAGAGGTCTGTTCTTGAACTCATCGTTGAGAATTACATTATTTTCGCTGAGCCCGTAGGTTCCATCACTATCTCCCGGGCCATGAAGAAGAGGGTCAGCTCGGCGACGATTCGCAACATCATGAGCGATCTTGAGGAACTGGGCTTCCTGTACAAGCCTCATGCCGTGGCGGGGCGCGTGCCCACGCCGAGGGCGTTTCGCTACTACGTGAATAGCCTGCCCGCCCCCGGGGTTCCCGGCAAGAAAGAACTCAAGGCCCTGGAAAGCCTTTCCCGGTTGCGCTATTCCTACACTGAAGAGGTGATGGCCGACGCATCCCGCGTCCTTGCCGCCATTTCCCGCTGTCCGAGCATTGTCGTCGAACCCCGCGTGGACACCATGCTTTTCAAGGAAGTGGAGTTTGTCAGGCTTTCGCGCAACACGATCCTCGTCGTCTTCGTGACGACATCGGGGATGGTGCACAGGAGGTTCGTCGATACGGGTGAGGACATGGAGCAGGATGTGCTCGACCAGATGAAGGGCTACATGAACGAGCGTTTCTCGGGCATGCCTTTCTATGCCCTCAAGGAAAACATCATCAGAGACATTCACAGGGACAGGGAGGACTTCCGGAGGCTGTACCGGAAGATACAGGACGCCGTGGATGTTCTCGTCGGCGAGGAAGAGAGAAGAGAGATATACATAGAAGGGGCGTCGAAGATGATCGGCATCCCCGAGTTTTCCGATGTGGAGAGGCTCAAAGACCTCTTCCGTGCCCTCGAGAACAAGGAGAGGCTGATACAGCTCCTCGACCGATACCTGAGCGATGAGGGTATCAACGTGATCCTTGGAAGCGAGAACGATATGAAAGGGATGGAAGGAATGAGCATCATCACCTCGGCCTACCGGATAGGTGAGGACAGCTATGGCCTGCTCGGGATCATCGGTCCGATGAGGATGAACTATTCCCGTCTCATACCCATAGTCAATTACACTGCCCGGGCGGTGACGGATTTTTTCAGATCGATGTGAGGAAGACAATGAACGAGAAAGACAAAGACCTGCTCCGTGAAGAGAGAGAAGAAAAGCACGAGGGAAAGGGCGAGAGCGGAGAAAAGCACGAGGAGCACAGAAAGAAGAAAAAGAAGGAAGAGATCCCTTCGGATGTGAAGAAGGAACTGGAGGAAAATGAGGGGACGATAAAGTCCCTCGAGGAGAGGCTTCTCTATCTCCAGGCCGATTTCGAGAACTTCAAGAAGATCAAGGCAAAAGAGAAGGCTGATTTGCTGAAGTACGCGAACGAGATCATTGTCAGGGAATTGCTCCCTGTCATCGATAACCTGGAACTGGCCCTGAAGCATGCCGAATCCACCGAAGACTACAAGGGCATCCATGAAGGCGTGAAGATAACGCTCAACGAATTCATGAAGGTTCTCGAGAAGGCCGGTGTCAAACCCGTAGAGGCGGTGGGCCGGAAGTTCGACCCCAACTTCCACGAGGCATTCTACCAGGAGGAGCACGAGGACATGGAGCCCGACACGGTGGTCTCGGAGTTCCAGAGGGGTTATCTCCTCAACGACAGGCTCATAAGACCCTCCCGGGTCGGCGTTTCCAAGAAACCCGAAATACAGTAAGGCACAAGAAAGGCGTACCATGAGAGGCAGGCAGCACGTGGATTATTTCGAGGTTCTCAACGTTTCGCGGGGGGCCACGGATGAGGAGATCAAGAAGGCGTACCGGAAGCTTGCTCTTCAGTACCACCCGGACCGCAATCCCGGGGACAGCGGCGCCGAAGAGAAGTTCAAGGAGATCAACGAGGCCTACGAGGTCCTCGGCGACGAGCAGAAGAGGCGCCACTACGAACACTTCGGAACTGTTGGCGACACGGGGTCCGTCTTTGATTTCGGTTTCCAGGGGAATTTCGATTCCGTCTTCAACGACCTCTTCAGTGATTTTTTCGGCAACCAGAGGCCGCGCCAGAGGAAGGGAGGCGACCTCAGGTACAATCTGACCATAGAGTTCGAGGAAGCGGTGTTCGGTGGGGAGAAGGAGATAGAGATCCCCAGGGAAGAGAGGTGTCCCGTCTGCAACGGTTCACGCGTCGAGCCGGGTCACGAGCCCGTGATGTGCAGGCATTGCGGTGGACGCGGGCAGGTCCGTCAGAGCCACGGGTTCTTCACCATCAACAGGACCTGCGAGTACTGCGGCGGAGAAGGGCAGGTCATCAAGCACCCCTGCAAGAACTGCAAGGGCAGGGGGGCCGTCAGGACAAAAAAGACGTTGAAGGTCCGGATACCCCCCGGTGTCGATAACAACACCCGTCTCAAAGTCAGGGGCGAGGGGATGCAGCAGCCGGGAGACACCATTCCCGGAGACCTCTTTGTCGTCCTCCAGGTGAAGGAGCACGCCCTGTTCGAGAGGGCCGGCGATGACATCGTCGTTCAGGTCGATGTGGGGTTTCCGCTCCTGTGCCTGGGAGGAGAGATCACCATACCCACCATCGAGGGCGAATCGGTTCTCAGGATACCGGCCGGCACCCAACAGGGGAAGGTGTTCAGGCTGAAGGGCCTGGGTGTCAACAAATCCAACGGCTATGGCCGGGGTGACCAGCTTGTCTATCTCAACATCGTCATCCCCTCGGACCTTACGGACCGGCAGAAGTCCCTCGTCGAGGAACTGGCCGCCGAGTTCAAGGATTCATCCCCGCAGACACGTAAGGGTTTCAAGGAAAAGTTCATGGAATTCTTTGAATAGAAGGACAGGGACGGGTCATGGGTGATAGGTCACGGGCTACCGACTGTCTGCTCTTCCCATAACCTATAACCCATAGCCTGTCTTCATTTCTTCTCCGCATTCTCCACCATCAGCTTCGCTATCGCTTTTGAGAAAGCCGCCGGGTCTTTCGGTTTCGATCCCTCCAGGACCAGCGCCTGGTCGTAGAGCAGGCGTATGTAGTCCTTCAGCTCCGTGTCCGTCTCCCCTTTCTCGAAGATGGCGTTCATTGCGCCAAAGAGCGGGTGAGAGGGGTTCAGCTCCAGTATCCTCTTCATCGGGGGCAGGTCCTGACCCATGGCCTTGAGGAGGCGCTCCATGGCCGGGTCGAGATCGCCTTCGTCGGCGACAAGGCAGCACACCGTGTCGGTGAGTCTTCCCGAAAGCCTCACGTCCTTGACCTCCTCGGAGAGGGTCTCCTTGATGAGATCGATGAGCTTTGCGTACCTCTTCTTCGTTTCCTCTATCTGGACCGTCTTGTCTTTGTCGAGGGAGATGTCTCCCCTGGTGATGGAGTGCATCTTCTTTCCCTTGTATTCGAAGCCGTTGAAGACGAAGTCGTCGATGTCGTCGGTCATGTAGATGACCTCGAACTCCTTCTGCCTGAAAGCCTCGAGGTACGGCGAGTTGGCCGCATCCGACAGGGATGAGCCAACGATGTAGTAGATCTCCTCCTGGCCTTCCTTCATGTCGTCCACGTATTCCTTGAGGGTCCGGAGCTTACCTTCTCCGGATCGCGTGGAGGCGAAGAGGAGGAGGTCGGCGATGGCCTCTCTCCGTGGAAAGTCGAAATGGACGCCCTCCTTCAGGACACGGCCGAATTGACCGTAGACCTTCACATAATCGTCGTAGCTATCCTCCTTCATCTCCCCGAAGGTATCGAGGATCTTCTTCGTAAGCGAGTTCTTTATGATATCGACCTGCCGGTTGTTCTGGAGGATCTCCCGGGAGACATTGAGGGGCAGATCCGATGAATCGATGACGCCGCGCACGAAACGAAGGTACTGGGGTATGAGATCCTCGCAATGGTCCATGATGCGGACCCTTTTCACGTAGAGTGTGGGTCCGTACTTGAAATCGCGGTAGAGCATATTCACGGGAGCGATGGATGGTACGAACATGAGGGCGGCGAATTCCGATGTCCCTTCCGCCTTGTAGTGGATGACCTTTGCGGGGGGATGGAAGTCGTGGGAGATGTGCTTGTAGAAGTCGTCGTACTCCCCGGTGCCTACCTCCGACCTCTCCTTGAGCCAGAGGGCCTTCATGGAATTGAGTGTTTCCTCCTCGCGGACCTTGACCTTCTCACCCTTCTTCAGCTCGCTCTCAACTTCCTTTTCCACATCCATGACGATGGGGTGTTCGATGAAATCGGAGTATTTCCTGACGACGCTGCGGATCTCCCATTCGCTCAGATAGGCCTTCTCGTCCTCGCGCAGGTGAAGGATGACGTCGGTGCCGCGCGATCCCTTTTCAACGTCATCGATGGCGAAGGTGCCGTCACCGGTGGATTCCCACTTCACGCCTCCGGCTTCCTTCGAACCGGCGCGGCGGGAAATGACGGTTATCCTGTCGGCGACCATGAAGGAGGAGTAGAAGCCCACGCCGAACTGTCCGATAAGCTCCGGGTTGTCCTTCACTTCCTGGTTTTTCAAGGCCTCGATGAACTCCTTCGTACCCGAGCGGGCGATGGTGCCCAGGGATTCTATGATCTCCTCGCGGGTCATGCCGATGCCGTTGTCGCTCACCGTGAGTGTCCCGGCATCCCTGTCGATGGCGAGCATGATCTTCCATCCGCCGCCTTCCTCCAGGATGTCGCTGTTCGTCAGCGATTCATACCGCGCCCTGTCGATGGCGTCGGATGCGTTTGATATCAACTCCCTGAGAAAGACCTCCTTGTGAGAGTACAGAGAGTGGATCATAAGGTCGAGAAGCTGCTTGACCTCTGTCTTGAACTCCATCCGTTCGCTTGTCATGTCTCGATCACCTCGAATTGGATTTTCTTTCGGAGAAAAATAAGACAGGGAGGGTGAGGAGTCAATAGGGAGTAAAGACGGTTCAAGGGTTCAACGGGCTGTTGAACCCTTGAACCGTCTTTACTCCCTTCTTCTTCCCTTCTTCCTGTGCTATAATGTGCCGTGCTTCCGGGATCATACCGAACAAGCTGTACAACATCATTGTCATTACCCTCATCATCATCGCGACCCCCGGGGAAACGGAGCTTCCGGTGGAACTTATGTCCGGCGGCGTGGACAGCGGGCTGTGAGGCCCGCCCCCCGGTTGCTCGCTCAACGTTGACAACGCTTTGCAAAGGATGATAGTTTCTCACGAAAGGAAACCATGAAGATAGCTGTTTCGGGAAAAGGGGGAGCCGGGAAGACGACAGTTGCCGGCGTCATGGCAAGAATCCTCGGCGAGAGGGGCAAAAAAGTGATAGCCATCGACGCCGATCCGGATTCGAATCTGGCAAGTGCCATCGGCGTTGACGAGGAAGACCTGAAAGAGGTAATACCTCTTGCCGCCATGGAGGATTTCATCGCTGAACGGACGGGTTCGAAAAAGGGCCAGTACGGGGCCTTCTTTCAGTTGAATCCCCGCGTCGACGACATACCGGAGCGGTTTTCCCTCATGAAGGACGGAGTGAAGCTGCTCGTTCTCGGCAACATACCCCGGGGCGGCGGCGGATGTTTCTGCGCCGAAAACGCCCTTTTGAGGAGCCTCCTGTCCTATGTGATGATAGAGCGCGACGAATACGTCATCGTTGACCTCGAGGCGGGGCTCGAGCATCTCGGAAGGGGAACCACGGAATATATCGATGCCCTTATCGTTGTCGTCGAGCCCGGCAGGAGGAGCTTCCAGACTGCACGCCAGGTCGGCAGGCTAGCCGACGACATCGGAATAAAGAAGATCTATGTCGTGGGGAACAAGATCGCCGGCGAACAGGACGAAGCCCTTGTCCGGGAGAACCTCGAAGGGCTTCCCCTTCTCGGTCTTCTCTCCCTTAACGACAGGGTCATCGAGGCCGACAAGAGGGGGGTTTCCCCTTATGACCTCGATGAGAGGATCAGGAAGGAAGTGACGGCTGTTCTCGATTCCCTTGAGGACCTTTCCGGATGAGAAGGGCCATCGTTCTTGTCTGGCTGGTCTCATCGACGATAGCCCTCTCCCTTCTGGGCCTTGTTGTGTCGCTTTTCGGCAGCCGCGAGGAGACCCTCCACCACATGGCCCGCCTCTGGGCAAGGATGTACCTTGCCATCGCGGGCATTGATGTGCGTATCAGGGGGATCGAGCGCCTTGGTTCACCCCCGTACGTCTTCATGTGCAATCACCAGAGCGCCCTCGACATATACGCCCTCCTGTCCGGATTGCCCCTGTCTTTCAGATGGATTGCGAAAAGACAGCTTTTCGCAATCCCCGTCTTCGGGTGGGCGATGAGGAAGGCGGGATATATAAGCATAGACCGGGAAAACGCCCGAGAGGCCCTGAAAGCCATCGAGAAGGCGGCGCAGAGGATACGGGAAGGGACTAACATCATCATCTTTCCCGAAGGCACCCGCAGCGCTGATGGAAGGCTCCTTCCTTTCAAGAAGGGGGGGTTCACCCTCGCCCTTCGGGCCATGGTGCCCGTGGTTCCCATCGGCATCTTTGGCTCCAGCGCGCTGCATCCAAAAGGAAGTTTTATTCCCCTTGGAAAGGGCGTAATATACATTGAGGTCGGGGATCCCATAATTCTTGACAGCATGGACAGATCGCAAAAGACGCGAGTGATGGACGATGTGAGGGTCCGTATCGAGGGGCTTATGTCGAAAGGCGAGTCTTCATGCACTAAGGGGGGCCGGGCCGACACAGGCTCATAATGACGGCAGGCGCATGAATCTATCGGCTGAACTGAAAAAGGAGATGCTCGGGATAGCCCTCATCGGGGTGTTCCTGTTCCTTTTCGTCAGCATCCTCTCCTATCACCCTCTTGACCCCTCGTTCCATACGGTTACCGACGCCGCGGCGAGAAATCTCTGCGGCAAGGCCGGGTCCTACCTGTCGGACCTCTTCATACAGCTTTTCGGTCTTATGAGCTATCTCCTTGTCGGTTATTCCCTGGTCTTCGGCGTTTTCTACGTCAGAAAGAAGGATCCTCCGAGTATCGTTGTCTTCTCCTCGGGACTCGTTCTTCTCTTCCTCTCGGCGGGAACGCTTCTCCAGGTCTTCGCGGGAAAGGTTTCCCTGCGGGGGGTCCAGATCGAGTTCTCCGGGTTCATGGGGTCGCTTCTCGAGATGGCCCTGATGAATTTCCTCGGCAGCTTCGGTACTATTCTCGTTGCCGTTATCCTCCTTCTCATCTCCGCCTTCCTCATCATCCAGGCGCCTATCCTGGGGGTGATCGAGGACCGCATAGCAAGGCGCAGGAAAGCGGAACGGCGCCGCGAGATAAAGGTGACCCAGGAGAGGGCAGAGGAAGAGGCGCCGGTGAGAACGCCGGAAAAGAGGGCACCGGTCGTGCAGGAGACCTTTGAGTTCTTCAAGGAGATCGGTCCCTACAAGTTGCCCGACCCATCCCTTCTCGACGACGTCGAAAAGAAGGAGATGAAGGTAGATAAGGATTCCATCCAGGCCAATGCCTCTATCCTGGAGAAGAAGCTCAAGGACTACGGGATAGAGGGCAGGGTCACCGAGGTCAGGCCTGGCCCGGTCATCACCATGTACGAGTTCGAACCCGCGCCGGGCGTCAAGGTGAGCAAGATCGCCAATCTTTCCGACGACCTGGCCATGGCCCTCAGCGCCGTTTCCATCAGGATCATCGCTCCAATACCCGGCAAGGCGGTGGTCGGCATCGAGATCCCGAACAAGGAACGGGAGACGGTGTACATACGGGAGATCGTCGAGTCGAAGGTTTTCACCTCGTCCCCGTCACACCTGACCCTCGTTCTGGGAAAGACGATAAACGGTGATTCCTATGTGGCTGACCTTGCGAAAATGCCTCACCTTCTCGTCGCCGGGGCGACGGGGTCCGGAAAGAGCGTGTCCCTGAACAGCATGATCCTCAGCGTTCTTTTCAAGGCAACCCCGGCCCATGTGCGTTTCCTCATGATCGACCTCAAGATGCTCGAGCTTTCCTTCTATGAGGGTATTCCACACCTCCTCCTGCCTGTCGTGACGAACGCGAAGAACGCGAAGACGGCTTTGCGCTGGATGACGGACGAGATGGAGAGGCGTTACGGCATGATGGCGCAGAAGGGTGTCCGCAATATAGAGAAGTACAACCAGAAGATCGTGCGCGAGGATGGCGAGGCCATACCGTACATCGTCGTCGTCATCGACGAGCTTGCCGACCTCATGATGGTCTCCCCGAAGGAAGTGGAGGAGTATATCGCCCGTCTCGCGCAGATGGCACGCGCCTCGGGCATCCATCTCATCCTTGCCACCCAGAGACCCTCCGTCGATGTCCTGACGGGCATCATCAAGGCCAATTTCCCCGCGCGCGTGGCATGCAAGGTCTTCTCCAAGGTGGATTCGCGTACCATACTCGACACGAACGGAGCCGAGAGCCTGCTCGGGTACGGGGACATGCTCTTCCTGAGTCCCGGGATCGGGCGGCTCCAGCGTCTCCATGGGTCTTATGTGTCAGAGGGGGAGATCAAGCGCATCGTGGAATTCCTGAAGCAGCAGGGGGCACCCGCCTATCATCATGAGATCCTCGAAGAGAAAGATGATGAGGAGGATGGCGGCGAGGCGATCGATGACGAGAAATACCAGGAGGCCGTCGAGTTCGTGGCATCGAGGGGCGAGGCATCGATCAGCATGGTCCAGAGGCGGTTCCGGATAGGATACAACCGGGCGGCCCGCATCATAGAGCGCATGGAACAGGAAGGCATCGTGGGCCCCTCCGACGGGGTCAAGCCGAGGGAGGTCCTGAAGAAATGATCCTTAGCAGAGGTATGATCGCATGAAAGAAAGAATTTTTCGGAGAATACACAACCTGTCGTCGCCGGCCCTGTTCTGTGTCATGGCGGTGTTCCTGATGACACCCTTCTTTGCCGGCGCCCAGGGGACGGCGGGGGCCGGCGAGGACGCGAAACCCCCTGTCAGGGGAGAGTCCGGATCTCCTTTTGATTCCATAAAGAAGACCTATGCCGGTATCACCTCGCTGGAGGCCTCCTTTCACCAGAAGATCTTCGTTTCGGGCATCAGGAAGATACGCGATTTCGAAGGGGATTTCTACTTCAAGCGGCAGAAAGGCTTCCTCTGGAAGTACACGAAGCCCAAAGGGAAGACATTCCTTTACGACGGGCATCACATGTGGCAGGATGAGGAGGACAAGACCTTCGTGCTCAAGAGCAAGGTGAGCAGGGAGAAGACGGGAGGAACCTTCTTCGACCTCGTCGAGGACATAGCCCGTATCGATAACCTCTTCACCGTCAAACAGCACAGCATACTGGCGGGGATGCAGTACTTCGAGCTTCTTCCGAAGAAGGATTCCACGGTCAACGTCGCCAAGATCTGGATCGACAGGAACAATCTCCTGAGAAAGATCGAGATTCTCGAATTCACCGGCAACATCAACACCATCGAATTTACCGACATCAAGGTGAACATCCCCGTCAGCGACTCAAAGTTCATCTACAAGTCTGACGGGATAAAGGATGTGGTGGAAAGATAAGAAAAGTTCAAGGGTTCAAGCATTCCAGGGCTTCATACGTCCCATAGGTATTATGTGTCCTATAGGTCTTATACGTCCGATACGTCCTATAATCTCCTATAGGTCCTATTAGAAGTCTTTCAAAGAAACCTTCTTTTGAGTTCCTTTACCAGTGCGATGTTCTCCATGTGGCCTGTCTGGCGGGCTGTGATCTTGCCTGTGATGGGGCGGTTGAGAAGATAGATGTCGCCGATGAGGTCAAGGATCTTGTGACGGACGAATTCATCGGCGAACCTCAGCTTCGTGTTGATGACTCCATCTTCGCTGAGAATGATGAAGTTGTTGATCCGCCCTCCGGTCCCGAGGCCCATCTTTGCAAGCTGTTCGAAGTCCTTGAGGAAGCCGAAGGTCCTTGCCGGGGCGATGTTGACGACATAGTCGTCGCGCCTGGCCAGGAACCGGTAATGCTGGGTCCCGATGGGTTTCTTCTGTTCCAGAAGATAGTCGATCTCGAAAACGTCTGCGGGCTCCGCGGCCAGGTATTTGCCGTTCTGCAGATGGGGGAGCTCCACCTTCTCTGTAATGACAAGGGGCTCGATCCCATCGGCCTGTTCGATGACCTCAGCCTCATCGATCTTCCTGCAGATCTCGATGGCCGAGCCGTCGAAGATGGGTATCTCTTCGCTCACCTTGACGAGCAGATTGGTGATCCCGTACATGTGACAGGCGGACAGGAGGTGCTCGATGGTTCGCACGACGTTGTTCTTGCCCTTCACCGACGACGCATATCCCACGGAGAAGACGTAGTCGATGTACGCGGGTATCCGTTCCCCGTCGGGAATAGTCTCGAAGACGATGCCCGTGTTCTCCGGCATGGGCAGAAGGATCATCCCCGTTTTCACTCCCGAATGGAGCCCCACCCCGTAGACGACGGTGCTCTTTCCGATGGTCTTCTGCTTTTCCCTGGTGAGTCCGGGCGTGACCTCCAGCCTGAAGTCCGCAACAGACGGGTCGCGCTTCGAGCCCGCTCCGATGCTGCGGGAGACGACCTCGAGCACCTTATCGATGGAAAGCGGTTTTTCGAGAAAGTCGTAGGCACCCATCTTGACGGCCTCTACCGCCGTCGAGATCGTCCCGTGTCCCGATATGACCACCACCTTCGCGTCGTCCTTCCGGGTACGTATCTCCTTGAGGACCTGGATGCCGTCGATCTCCGGCATCCAGACATCGAGGAGGACCACATCGGGGGCTTCACGCTCGAAGATCGCCAGGCCTTCCCTGCCGTCCGTGGCTTTCAGCACCAGGAAGCCTTCGTCCTCGAGGATTCCCGAGAGTGAGTCCAGGATGCTCCGTTCGTCATCTATGATGAGGACTTTGTTCATGACGCAATATTCTATACGAAATGCCGGAGACTTACAAATACTTGTGACGTGAGGTGTGTTCGTTACGGGCAGACGACCTTTGCCAGCCCGTCGACAACGGTTTGCCCCGGGATCTCCTCCCAGTCCTTCTGGCTGCCCGTCTTTCCGTAATCCAGTGTCCTGCCGTCCTGTGATACCTCAAAGACCTTGATGATGGCATACTTCCGTGGTTCGCTGTCGCACCTTACGTCGTAGAGCGTGAAGCGGCGGACGAGGGCATCCATCCCCGTTGTGAACATACCGTTCCTTTGCCGCTTGAGAATGTACTTCTCCCTGCCTTCCTTCGAGTAGGTCAGCCTGTCCCAGGCACCGACAACCTGTCCGGAATCGCCCTGCCTTTTCTCGATGACGTAGTGGTGTTCGCCTTCCGCGTCCGTGGTGAGTGTCTGCCAGCCTGTCTTCTCTTCCATCTTCGGAAGGGTGCCCTCGATGGATGCCTTGAGGGTCCTTTTCTGCTGAAGCTGAATGGCTATGACGGCTATCGCGATCACCACTATCCCTATGATGACCCCCATCGTCAATACCGTCTTGAAGGACAATGTTTTTTTGGGCAAAGAGTATTCCTTTCCGAGAGCGCGCAACGCGCGGGCCCTCCGGCAATTTTTTCAAACCATACCATCGAACAGGGCCCTTTGCAAGAGCGGTCGCCAAAATTCTTACATCTTTTGCAAATTCCTCTTTTGTGATATATTAGGGTATAAAACAGGAGAAAGAGAGGATTGTTGGACGAGAAGACTGATGAAGGATTGCTGCGGCTGTCCTTCGATGATATAAACGTGGCAAGAAGTCTCTTCGGGCCGCGTGAAGAGAACATCAAGTACCTCAGGAAATACTTCAATATCAAGGCGAGCATCCGGGGTAACCATCTCACCCTCATAGGTGGAAAGAAGGATATTGAAGACACGGGAAAGGTCATAAACGAGCTTCACGGCATAGTGAAGAAGGGTTTTCCCGTGAATGCCTCCGACATTGACCATGCCGTAAGGTTTGTCGTCAATGCCCACGAGACCACCGGCGAGATGGAGAAGGACCAGATATACATCGCCGGCTCCAGGAAGCTCATTACCCCGAAGAGCACCAACCAGAAACAATATGTACATGCCATGAAGAAGTACGACGTCGTGATCGGCATCGGCCCGGCGGGTACGGGCAAGACCTACCTGGCGATGGCGATGGCGCTCGCCGCCTATTATGGACGCGAGGTGTCGAGGATCATCCTCACCCGTCCCGCGATAGAAGCGGGCGAGAAGCTGGGCTACCTGCCGGGTACGATGTACGAGAAGGTCAACCCGTACCTGAGGCCCCTCTACGATGCACTCTATGACATGGTCGACATGGACAGGGCAACCCGTCTCATAGAGAGAGGGGTCATAGAGATCGCGCCGCTGGCCTTCATGCGCGGCAGGACCCTCAACGACGCCTTCATCATCCTCGACGAGGCCCAGAACACGGCCTCGGAACAGATGAAGATGTTTCTGACGAGGCTCGGTTTTTCGTCGAAGACGGTAATAACCGGCGATATAACCCAGATTGACCTTGCCGACAAGAAGACGAGCGGGCTGGTGGAGGTCAGGAGCATCCTGAAAGGCGTCAAGGGGATCAAATTCGTCCATTTTTCCGAAAAGGACGTCGTGCGCCATCCCCTGGTGCAGAAGATAATTAAGGCCTACGAGGCGCGGCGTCTGGAATTGGAGGAGTCGAGGAATGCAGAACGGAAAGGATAAACCTCCCTCGTACCTCCGCTATGCGAAACTGGTCATCCTTGTTTGCCTGGCCCTTACCCTCGCCATCATCGTCACCATAAAGAACCCTTTCTTCGTTGCCGAGTACCAGTTGGGTGATATAGCCAGGGAGAACCTGCGGGCGCCCACGGACTTCTCCGTTCACGGCACTGACATTACGGTAAAGAAGGGAGAGGTGATCGTACGGGAGGGCGAGCGGATCAACGCGGACCATCTGGTCAGGATAGCCGTGTACAATACGCTCGAGAGACGTGAGGTATTTGCCGTCAAGAAGTTCGCGGCCGTCTTCATCCTCTTCTTTCTCCTCATAGCCATCCTGTATGAATACGCGGAGAAGAACATCAGGAAGTTCTATCTCTCGAAGAAAGACCTTATCTTCTGTTCCGTCTTCACCGTGTTCTGTGTGGCCCTGGTGAAGTCCTTCCATCTGATTTTCGAGAGTTACGCGCAGAGCCGTCTCGAGGACCTCTTCTATATCATACCCGTCTTCGTCTTTGCGATGGTGGTGCGCATCGTCCTCTTCTCGGAGATCGCCATCATCTTTTCCCTGGTTTATGCAGCCGCCCTGGCCTTTTCCTTCGACAACAGTCTGCGCATCTTCCTTTACACCTTTGCGGGGTCCATAGTGGGGGCGTACTTTTCGGGCAAGTGCGAGAACCGCAATACGATCCTCAGGGCTGGTCTTTTCACGGCCTTCCTGATGTGTCTCTTCATGCTTGCAGCGGATGTTTTCGCAGGCCGGCCGTCGGGAAGCGTTGCCTTGAGGGTGGCTTTCGTGATCGTCAACGGCATCGCCGGCAGTTTCATAGTCCTCGGGCTTCTTCCCGTCATCGAAAGTCTTTTCGATTACACGACGGACATCAAGCTCCTGGAACTTGCCAATCTCGAGCACCCCCTCCTGGGGGACATGATGCTCAACGCTCCCGGCACATACCATCATAGCATAGTCGTCGGCAATCTTTCAAAGGCGGCGGCCGAGGCTATCGGCGCACATCCGCTTCTGACGAGGGTCGCGGCGTACTATCACGACATCGGAAAGCTGAAGATGCCCCATTATTACATCGAGAACCGAACAGGCTCCGAGGATGCCCACGCCGGGATCACCCCGAACATGAGCGCGCTTATCATCATGTCCCATGTGAAGGAAGGCGTGGAACTGGCAAAAGAATACAAGCTCGGGAAGAGGCTGACGGGCATCATACAGGAGCACCACGGCACCAGCCTCACGAGTTTCTTCTATACCAAGGCCAAGGGAAAGGAAGACCCGCTTCTTCACGTGATCGAGGAAAAGGACTTCCGGTATCCCGGTCCCAGGCCCCAGACGAAGGAAGCGGGGATCATCATGCTCGCCGATGCGGTGGAAGCCGCGTCCCGAGTCCTTGAGGACCCTACGCCAAAGAGGATCGAGAACCACGTCCAGGGCATCATAGAGGGCATATTCCTCGACGGACAGCTTGATGAATGCGAGCTGACCCTCAAGGACCTCCACGCGATCCAGAAGAGCTTCATCGCGATACTCATCGGGATATTCCATCATCGCATCGAATACCCGGAAAGGACACAAAATGGCGGTTCTGATAAAAAACTCTCAAAGATTGATGAAGCTCAACCGAAAGGCGATCGGCAGGGTAACAGGGGAATTACTGGCCTCTTTAAAGCTTCACAATAGGGACCTGAGCGTACTGCTCGTAGATGACAGGAAGATCGCCCTGATGAACAGGGATCTTTTCGGCAAAGACCGTCCTACGAACGTGATCTCCTTTTCCTATATCGACGGAATGCCCGGTGAGGCCGTCGGAGACATCATTATTTCCGTGGAGCGCGCCGCCAGCGAAGCCCTCAGCGCGGGTATCCCCTTCTACGAGAGGTTCTTCGGCCTTATCGTCCACGGCCTTGCCCACATTCTGGGTTATGACCATACGCAAGGAGCATCGGAGGCGAGGAGGATGCGTTACCGGGAGAAGAAACTCATGGAAGTTGTCCTCGGACATCCTGCCTATCTGGCGCTTATCGATGGATAACCGGCATTTCACCAACCGTTCTTCATCCCTTGCGGCGAGATATGGCAATGCCCTGTTGTCGGGGGCCATGCTTGTCCTCGTGCAACCGCCGGTGTCTCTCTTTCCCCTTGCCTTCATCGCCCTTATCCCTCTTCTGAGAGCCATCGACAGCGACGACCTTCTCCTGTCCTTCAAGCGGGGATTTGCAGCCGGGGTGGTAGCCTGGCTCGGCATCGTCTACTGGGTCGTTGTGGCCATGAACAGCTACGGGGGTATCAATATCCCCTTAAGCGTACTCATTCTCCTGCTCTTCGCGCTCTACCTTTCCCTGTACATGGCGCTCTTCACGGTTTCCTGCGCGTACCTGGAGAAGAGGACCTCCGTTCCGGTGTATCTGTTCGCGGCCCCCGTGTGGGTGGTGTTTGAGTACGCGAGGGGAGCGGTCATGACGGGTTTCCCCTGGGCGTTCCTCGGCCATTCGCAATACAACTTTCTTCCGCTCATACAGGTGGCTTCCGTCACGGGGACCTATTTCATCTCCTTCCTGATAGTGGCGGTGAACGGCATCATCCTTTCCCTCTTTGCCCGCAAGAGTGTGTCCTTCGTATGGACGGGGGTGGTGGCAGTCCTCGTCGCCTCTTCCCTGGCCTACGGCTTCGTGAGACTTCAGCACAGGGACGCCGAGCCGTTCAGGACGGCGATCGTGCAGGGGAACATCGGCCAGGACGTTAAATGGGACGATGCCTTCAAGATGATGACCGTCAGCAAGTACTACCGGTTGAGTTTCGGCCTCGCACATGACTCCGACCTTATCATCTGGCCCGAAACTGCGATGCCTTTCGTAATCGAACGTGACGTTCATGCGCACAAGTACGTGAGAGCGGTACCCGCGATGCTCAGGTCCCGGCTCCTTTTTGGAACGGTGGGGTTCGGGACGGACGGCAAGCTTCTGAACAGCGTCCACTACGTGGACGGGGAGGGACGCACTGCCGCGATATACAACAAGGTCCACCTTGTCCCCTTTGGAGAATACACCCCGATCGTCTCCTATTTCCCCTTCCTTGCGAAGATCACCGCCGTCGGGGCGGATTTCATCCCCGGTGAGGGGCATGCCCCCGTCGCAACGGATGCGGGGAGGGTCGGCATCCTCGTCTGTTTCGAGGGCATATTCCCTTACATTACAAATGAAACGGTGAGGGAAGGGGCCCAGGTCCTTGTAAACGTCACCAACGATGCCTGGTACAACAGGACATCGGCACCTTTTCAACACTTCGCCTTCTACGTATTTAGGGCCATTGAGACGGACAGGTACGTATTGAGGGCCGCCAACACGGGTATCAGTGCCGTCATCGACCCCAGGGGCCGGGTCCGGGGGAAGACCCCGATCTTCACGGAGGAGGTCCTGAGGGGTACCTATGCGCTCAAGGACACCATGACGTTCTACGTGCGGTATGGAGACTACTTCATCATCCTGTGTCTTATCTTTCTGGCCGGCATGGTGGTTGGGGGGATATACCGAAAGAGAAGATCAGATGGCCAGGCGCCAAAGAAGGTTCAAAGGTTCAAAAGTTCAAAAGTTCAAGGGTAAAGGCGCAAAGAAGAAAAAGAGGGACACCGTGTTCTTCAGATCTCTGTTTCCGGCAGGCATTCCAGCAGGTTGCGGGCTGCGTTCTGCTCCGCTTCCTTCTTGCTCTTTCCCGTGCCTCTTGCCTTGTGGTCCTTTCCGATGCAGACCATGACGGCGAAGCCGTCCCTTATCTTCCGGGGGAACTTGTACCGGGGCAGGACGCCCCATTTCTTCTGTGAGAGTTCCTGCAGGATGTTCTTGGGGTTCTTTTCGGTGAGTTTTTCCTCGGTGAAATAGGCCGAGAAGAGCTTGCGGATGATCTTTGAGGTATTGCGTATCCCGCTGTCGAGGTAGAGGGCCCCGATCAGGGCTTCGACCATGTTGGACAGCACCTTCGACTCCTCCGGAACGCTGCCTTCCCCATTGCCGTAGCTCATATGACGGTCGAGGTTGATCGCCTTCGCTATGGCTGTGAGGGTTTCCCGCTTTACGAGGCTTGACCGGGCGTTGCTGAGGAATCCCTCGTCCCTTCCGCGAAACCGCTTGTAGAGGATGATGCTGATGACCGTGTTGAGGATGGCGTCTCCCAGGAACTCGAGCTTTTCGTTGTCAGAGCGGCGGGCTTCTCTCTTCTCGTTGAAGCATGAACTGTGTGTGACGGCCTGGTTGTAGAGTTCCCTGTTCCTGAATGTGTAACCGATGGTTTCTTCGAGGGTGGGCTTTTTGTGAGACACGTTCTAAGGCACCGAATTGCTTTCAAAGGAAGGCTTGTCTAAGGAAAGACCGGGATGACATATCCCGGTCTTTCCATGCCTTGCGTTCCCTATTTGATCTTGAATGCCTCTTCCATACCGGAGTACTGTTTTCTCAGCTTTGGTTTCTCTATCTTGCCCGTGGGGTTGCGGGGGACGGCGCCGAAGAAGACCTTTCTCGGTCTCTTGTACCGGGGCAGCGGCTCGCAGAACTTTATGACCTCTTCTTCGGTCATGGTCTCGCCCGGTTTGAGCTCGACGACGACGGTGACGATCTCTCCCAGCCGGTCATCGGGGATGCCGATGGCTGCCGCGTCCTTGATCTTGGTGTTCGTGTAGAGGAAATCCTCCACTTCGACGGGGAAGACGTTCTCGCCGCCGGTGATGATGATGTCTTTCTTTCTGTCGACGAGCCAGATGAAGCCGTCCTCGTCCACGCGGGCCATGTCGCCGGTGTAGAGCCAGCCGTCGATGAGACTCTTCTTCGTTGCTTCGGGGTTCTTGTAGTACTCGCGCATCACGCCGTTGCCGCGGACGACGAGTTCGCCCGGCTCACCCTGTTTCAGGGTGTTGTTGTTCTCGTCGACGATCTTGAATTCCCAGTTGAAGCCGGGAACGCCGATGGCGCCGATCTTGTGCTCGTTGCCCATCCCGAGGTGCACGCAGCCGGGGCCTGTGGATTCGCTGAGGCCGAAGTTGGTGTCGTAGTCCATGGTGGGGAAGTATTCCTTCCAGTGCTTGATGAGTGCCGGGGGAACAGGCTGTGCCCCGATGTGCATGAGGCGCCACTGCTCGAGCTTGTAGTTGGAAGGCTTGATCTCGCCCTTGTCGAATTTGAGGAGGATATCCTGGGCCCAGGGGACGAGCAGCCACACGATGGTGCCGCCTTCCTCGCTTACCGCCTCGAGGGTCCATTCCGGTGACACACCCTTCAGGATGACTGCTTTGCTGCCGACGATGAAGCTGCCGAACCAGTGCATCTTGGCGCCCGTGTGATAGAGCGGCGGGATGAGGATGAAACAGTCATTCTTCGTCTGCTTGTGATGGGCGTTCTCGGTGACGCAGGCGCAGAACATGTTGTTGTGGGTAAGAAGGATCGGTTTCGGCTGGCCCGTGGTGCCCGAGGTGAAATAGAGCCCGCACTCGTCCGTCGGGAGAAGGGTGACGTTGAGGTTTGCCGTGGATCCGGAAGCGATGAGCTTGTCGTAGGACTCCGCCCAGGCCGGGATCTTGTCTCCTACACAGATATACTTCTTCACTGTGGGGAGATCGCCCTTTATGGCCTCGATCCTGTCGGTAAACTCTTCGTCGAAGACCACGATCGTCGGCTCCGCGACATCGCTGCAGTACTTGACGTCCTCTGCGGTGAAACGGAAGTTCAAAGGTACCACCCAGGCCCCCGTCCTGACGATGCCGAAGTAGGCAACGAGCCACTTGGTGGAGTTGTTCATGAAGTGGATGATCTTATCACCCTTCTTTGCCCCCATTTTCGCGAGGGCGTTGGAGAACTGATTGGCCTGCTCGTCAAACTGCTTCCAGGTGAGTTCGACTCTTTTCTTTTCTGCGGGTGTACGCTCGACGAGGGCAACGTCATTGGGGTACATGCGTGCGTTGCGTGCCAAGATTTCACCGATGTGCGTGAAGACTTCTGCCATGGCAAGACCTCCTGAATGTATTTGATATGTGGTTTTTACTTTCCTGTTGACAAAGAATCCTAAATCTTTTTATCATGCTGATGGGACCTAAAGCAATAAAAAAAAAGCGTTTCATCAAGGAGGGTTATTATGAATTTTGCAATGTTTTCGGGGCTCAATGCGAGCAAGTTTCCACAGAGAGAGTTCATCATCGAGAGCTATCCATCAAAGAAACAGCGCCGGAGTCTCACATGGAAAGAGTTTGACGATCAGGCGAACAGGGTTGCCAACTATCTGATCAAGGATTGCGGCATCAAGAAGGGCGATATTGTCCTTCACCTCATGATGAACTGCATGGAGTGGTACGCCAGTTACATAGCCGTGCTCAAGACGGGCGCGACAGTGACGCCGCTCAACTTCCGTTTCGCCAGCGCCGACATCAAGTATGCCGCCGATGTGACGAAATGCAAGGTATTCATGTTCGGCGAGCAGTTCAACGCGCGGGTTGAGCCGATCATGAAGGAGATGGACTACTGCAAGAGCTTTATTTGTCTCGGCGATACCATTCCCGCCGGTACGAAATCATATAAGGAGATCGCGGAAAAAGGCGACGCCACGGCGGTCTGCCTCGAAACGGCCGATGACGACATGGCGGAGCTCATGTTCACCTCGGGCACCACGGGAGCGCCGAAACCGGTTTCCCACACCCATCAGAGCCTTTTCTACATCGGCATCGGCAACGCCCTGACCTACAACGAAGGGTACAACAGCGTTTACCTGTCGCCCCACCCCTTCTATCACAGCGGGACCCTGTTCCTCTCCTTCCCGTGCTACATCGCGGCAGGCAAGGTCCTCATGGCGATGGAGACACAGCCCGAATTCTATCTCAGGAGCATGGCCGATGAGAAATGCACCGGAGGCTGGAACACGGTGCCGACATGGTCAGACGTGATCAATGCCCTGAAGACGGGCCAGATCAATCTCAAGGATTACGACCTCTCCGCGCTTCGCCACATAGAGATAGGCGCCCAGCCGGTGCCCTATATCCTTCTTGAGGATTCCAAGAAGTTCTTCCCCAACCTGCCCATCGCCAACATATACGGTATTACCGAGGGTGGCGGCGGAGGTCTCACCAACTGCTACGACGAAGACATTATGAGAAAGCCTGGTTCCATCGGAAAGGCCACAGTATTCATGGATGCAAAGGTCATCGACAGCGAGGGGAAGACGCTGCCCGCGGGCGGTGTAGGCGAGCTTCTCCTCAAGGGTCCCCGCCTCATGAAGGAGTACGCGTTCAACCCGGAGATGACGGCAAAGACGATAAAGGACGGCTGGCTCTACACGGGCGACCTTGCCTACATGGATGAAGAGGGTTTCATCTTCTTCGCCGACAGGGCCAAGGACCTCATCATCAGGGGCGGCGAGAACATCTTCCCCGCCGAGATCGAGGACGCCCTGCGCAAACATCCGAAGGTCATGGACGTCGCAGTTCTGGGATATCCGCACCCCAGGCTGGTGGAGATCGTCATGGCCATCATCCAGCCCAAGGAAGGCGAGACGATCACCGATGAGGAGATCATCGGCTTCGTCAAGGAAAAGGGCCTCGCGAAATACAAATGGCCCGAGAAGATGGTATACACCACCATCCCCCGCAACCCCGCCGGAAAGATCGAAAAACCGAAACTCCGCGACATGTACGTAAAACCGGCAAAGGAAGCGATGGAGAAGGAATTCAAGAAACAGTAACAGCGACCTGACAAAAAAAGGCGCCCCCTGGAGGGCGCCTTTTTTTGTCGAGCAGTTTCGGGTTTCACGTCAAAGACAGAAACAAGAAGCAACGGAATATGCCGGACACCTCTCTTGCAGCTGAGCGGGCAACGGATCTTCCTTGCCTTTAGGCCCGAAACCCGAAACCGTCTTCTACTCTATCACGATCAGCGGTTTCTTTGCCGGGTCGAGCCAGCGGATGAGCTTGAGGATGTTTTCCTCTGATATGGCCACGCAGCCTGCGGTGGGGGTGGTGTTGTTCTTCCAGATGTGGAGGAAGATGGCGCTGCCGTGGCCGGGGATGACGGGGTTCGTGTTGTATTCGATGACGATGCCGTACTTGTAGCGGTCGTCGGGAAGGACCATGTCCTCGAAGGAGCGCGCCGCAGTCTCTCCACGTTTCTTGAGCCGGTTGTAATCGGGAGAGGCGGGATCGTCGACCCAGACGTCGTGGGGCGTCATCGGACGGTAGGGCATTACGGAATCGACGGCCGAGGGGTAGCCGAAGACTAAACCAAGGGGATATGTTCCGACGGGTGTCCGGCCATCCCCTTCACGTTTGCCGCCAGGCCCGGCAAGACCGTTTCTGCCCGTCATGGCGGGCACGGGGCCGAGAATGAGGGTCCACGTGCCACCGCTGCTTTCAAATGCGCAGAGGGTGGAATTATGGGGCAATGGGCCGTCATTTCGGACGAGGATGAGGTGAGAAGTGTCCGGCCATCGCTGAGTGAGCGCTTCCTTCATGGTTTCCGACAGCGCGACCGCGGCCACCGTCATGTCGCTCGATCCTCGGGCAACACCGGTGTTTACCTGAATTATGGAAGCGAAGAGCAGGATAAGAAGGACACTTCTCGGAACGATGCGTCTTGCACCACGATGTGTCTGTCGGCACATTCGCGCTGTTCTTCCTCCCTTCCCATCACCCATCACCCATCACCCGCCCTTCTCACACATCGAAGACCATCTTCTGGACCTGCAGCCCCTTGACGGCCTTGAGCTTCGATTCCATTTCGGCCACCGCGGCATCTCCTCCATACACCTCGAGGATGATGAGTCCTCCGGGGGCGCAGAGGTTTTCGTTGACCTCATGGAGTCCAAGACGGGTTTTGATGTAGCAGCCGCATTCGGTGAGGATCCTCTGAAAGTCGGCGGCATTCTCAACCCTGTTGCCAAGCCCTATACCCAGAACATAACGCTTGCTCATAACAACCTCCTCTCTGATAAAGAACGTTCAAGAGTTCAAGAGTTCAAGAGTCTCAGGGAAGAACCCTCGATACGTCCTATTGGTCCTATATGTCTTATAGGTCCTGTACTCTCCTATTCGTCATATCACCCTCAAATGTGCACAAACGCCTTCTTTACCGTTTCCTCTCGCACGGGGCGTGTTGCCAGGGACACGGCGACAAAGACTATAAAGCCTATCGGTAAAGCGATCATCTGGGGATCGATCATGTTCCAGGGGTGGCCTGCCAGTGTTGTCGTATTGAAGAGTTTCCTGCACAAGCCGAAGGCCTTCGCCTCCTGCTCGTGAAAAAGGAGCATCCAGATAAGGGATGCGAAGAAACCGGACAGTATACTGGCCTTGGCCGCCGGTTTTGTGCCCCGTCTCCAGTAGAGGCCGAAGAGATAGACGGGGATGAAGGTGGCGCCGCAGAGACTGAAGAAGAATGCCGTCGCGACGGCTACGATGCTCTCGGGCAGGACGAGGCCGATGATGAGGGTGGCAAAGATGCTGAAGACGATCCCCACCCTCGTCACTATCGTTGTCTCCGCCACTGACTTTCCTTTCAGCAGGGCCTGTTCGAAGATATCGCGGGAGAGCGATGTGCCGAGGGCATGGAACTGGCTGCTTCCGGCGCTCATAGCGGCCGACATGAGGGCGACAAGGAAGAGCGCCACGAACCACTGGGGATAGAAGCGGTCGATGTAGAGGGGAATTATCTTGTCCACGTTTCCCTGCACGGCGTGCATGGGCAGCTCCGTGTACGTGTTGTAGAAGAACGTGTTCGTCAGAGCCCCCACCGCGTAGGCGACTCCTGTTGTGCAGAGGATGAATATTGCCGTGAAAGGCACGGAGCGATTGATCTCCCTGTCCGACTTGAGCGTCATGAAGCGGACGTTGAGCTGGGGTTGGCCGATGACGCCGATACCCACGCCCATGACCATGGTCGTTATCACGTACCACCATATGGAGGAGAAGGCTTCGGGCATGGAGGCGAAGCCCGTGTGCCCCGCATCCTTGAGGAGCTGGGGAACGTGGGGGGTTATGGCATCGAGCGACCGATGGGCCTCGGATATGCCTCCCAGTGAATAGTAGCTGACTACCCCGATGGCGATCATGGAGACGACCATAATAACACCCTGAAAAGCGCTGGTATAAAGAACGCCCTTGAGCCCCCCCCAGATGACGAAGCAGGCGGTTATGAGGAGGAAGGCAAGGAAGGCAGTGGCAAAGGGGATGTTGAGGTAGACTTCGATGAACCGGGAGATACCTATCAGCACCGCGGCGGTGTACACGGGCATGAAGACGAGAATAACGAGGCCCGAAAAACCCTGGACGAACCTCGATTCATAGCGTCTGCCCAGAAGCTCGGGGAACGTGTGGGCATCCAGGGCCTTGCCCATCTTCCGGGTCCGCTTGCCGAATACCACGAAGGCGATGAAGACGCCCACCATGACGTTGAGGAATGAAAGCCATGTGAGGCTGAAACCGTACAGAGCGCTCACGCCGCCGAAACCGATGATGGCGGACGTGCTGATGTACGTGGCGCCGTAGGAAAGCCCCATTGTAACCGGGTGAACCTGCCGTCCGGCAAGAAGGTAATCGGAGACCGTCACTGTTCTGCGATAGCCGAGCCAGCTGAAATACACCGTAACGGCGAGGTAGATGAGGGTGAATGTTATGAGGTAGAACATAGGGTCTCAGGGAAGCTTTTCGATGAGCTCAATCTCTTCCCGCTCCCACTGGATCTCTTCCCGGTAGTCCCCGTCTTTTTCTATACCGCCCCTGTTCCAGTTGCGGATGCCGTAGAAGATGCAAAAGACGGCGGACAGGATAGTGAGAACGAAACCAGCGAACACCCAGAGGTCTGAAAAACCAAGTATCATGTTAATGATTAGCACGGCGTTTTTTTTGCTGTCAAGCACTAATCTTGCGAAAGGGGTTGACAAGAGGAGAAACAAATGTAGAATGGAAGTAAACATGTCTTTCAGCTCGGGTTCAGGAACGGGATGACCGGTCCTGAAGGGTTGCAGGATGGTCGGGCCGCCATCTCCCGCAGGAGAGGGCGGCTTTTCTTATTTCTCACAAAGGAGGGTTTTATGAGAAAGACAGCGATCGGTTTCATGGTCTTCACAGTTTGTTCATTCCTGTGTGCGCCCGCCGGCGTATCGGCCTTCAATGCCCAGGACCTGCAGACGCTCAACACGACGAACAAGTGCAGCAAGTGTGACCTGTCCGGGGCGAACCTCGAGGGAATCGACCTCTACGGGGCGAACCTCTACGGGGCGAACCTGTCCGGGGCGAACCTGAAGGGGACACTTTTCAACGATGCGGACCTGAGGGGTGCGAATCTCAAGGGGGCGTCCACGGACAAGGAGACGAGTTTTACCGGCGCCAAGCTTTCCGAGGCCATATGGATGGACGGTTCGAAGTGCAGGTCGGGACAGATGGGAAGGTGCAAGTAAATATTGTAGGAAGACCGGATTTCAGGCGCGGGGCAGACCGGATAATATAGGTTTGGACTTTGGGGACGTATCGGGTTAGAATACCGGGGTGTTCACCTGATTTCTAATACCATGTGAGGTTCCATGAGGTTCTTTCTCGCCGTCCTGCTCGTATGCGCGTTCATTGCCTGCGCCGGTTGTTCGAAGGACGAGGGCAATGCGACAACGGCCGGGGATTATTACAGGCAGGCGTACCGGTTCATCGACGCCGGGCATCCCAGGGAGGCCATAGACCTTCTCAGCCTGGCCATCAAGAAGGACCCCAACTACTACGAGGCATACTACAACCGCGGCGTTGTCTTCTATCTCCTCAAGGATTACCAGAAGGCCCTCGACGATTTCTCGAAGGCCATATCCATCGACCCGAAGAACTCATCGGCGTACGCAAGCCGGGGAGAGGTGCACGAGATCATGAGGGAGAACGAGAAGGCTTACAGCGATTACAGGACAGCCGCCCGGATGGGCAACGGTGAAGCACGGAAGTATCTCACATCGAAGGGCTTGTCCTGGTAGCCTCTATTTCTTTCGGATCTTGCTGTAGATGAAATACGCCAGAAGTCCCACTCCCGCGGCGAGCCACGCGACGGTGTATGTCTCCATCATCCCTCCGTTTCCGTTTGTACGGCATCTTTGATCCCTCATGGGTTCAAAGAAAAGAGGGGCTTGTGAAAGCCCCTCTTGATATGGTTCTGTCCGAAATCAGTTCTTAGCCGGGAACAGCTTGTCGAGCAGTTCCTGGGAGGGTTTCTTCGTCATGGCGCTGACGACAAAGTAAAGCACGCCGCAGCCGATAACGAGCCACCACTCGAAGGTCCCCAAGCCGATCTCTTTCTTGAAGAGAACCTTGTAGCCGCCGTACATGCTCCCGAACGTGCCGTAAAGAACACAGCACAGCGCTCCCCACTTCGTAGCGCCCTTCCAGTAGTAGGAGACCGCGGTCACGAAGACGAAGATGGCGCCGAGACCCATGGCCGCGAGACCCATGAAAATGGACAAGAGCGGCGGTGGGTTGACGAGCGTCCAGTAGAACGGCAGGAAGAGGAAGAGGGCGATGAGGAAGTAGCCCAGGTACAGCATGGATTTGTCCGACACCTGCGGCCACCACAATTTGATGACGTCGCGTGTGATGTTGGCGCTCATGATGAAGACCATGCCTGCGAGCGTGGAGAGGGCCGCAGCGAAAAGACCCATGACATAAAGTGTCATCATGGGAACGCCGCCGACGGCAAAGGCTAGCTCAGGCGCCGCGAGGTCGGCCGCCCAGGGCTTGACCTTCAGGAGGTTCGGTCCGTAGATCATCCTGGCGACGAGGCCGTTGCTCGAGCAGTCGAGCATGATGGGGACGCCGGCGATGAGATAGACCATGATGATCAGCGTCCAGTAACCCTTCTTGTTGAGGGTTCCCATACCGAGGAAACGGCTGACGTTATGGGGAAAACCGATGGCCATGGTGAAGAAGATGACCGGTGTGGCAAGTATGCCCACCATGCTCGAGAAGAGCTGTGTCGGGCCTACCTGCGGCAATTCCGGCCGTATGAGCTTGATGAGCGCGGGGCCCACCTTTGGCTCCATGTAAAGCTTGGCGGATATTTCGTAGAAGCCGCCGGCCCAGACGATCGCCCATATGCCGAGGAGCGCCCCGACAAAGCCGAGGAAGGCACCCTGGAAGGCCATGGACCACTGGGTGCCGACATAGCCGCCGAGCACCATGTAAAGCCATGCGATGAAGATGGACAGGAGCAGGCACCATACCGCGGGAAGACCCGTTGTGGCGTACCAGACGCCGCCTGCCGCCTTGAGCTGACCCACGGAATACATGAAGAGGAAGTAGAGCATGCAGATGGCAACGACGGTCTGGAGCATCTTGCTCTCAAACCTTCGGCCGATCGTTTCCGGCAGGGTGGCCGCGCCGAGCTTCTTCGAAAAGGAGGCCGTCTTGACGGCGGCAAGCCAGCAGCAGGGGATGAGACCGAGAAGGCTCCAGATGCCCGCGAACCACATACCGGAGAAGCCGACGGCGTATACGACGCCGGTGCTGCCGGCAAAGGCCCAGCCCGAGAGGTAGGAGGCTGCCAGGGCGCAACCGGTCACGACAGGGCCGATGTCCCGTTTGCCGACAAGGTATTCCTCGAAGGAACCCTTCGCCACCTTTTTCTTGCTCATAAATCCGAGGATGATGGAGATAAGGAGCATGAGCCCAACGCCGATGCTGCCCCATACCGCCATTTCCATTGTTGGTTTCTGAAATTCAAGATACGTTATCGGATTCATTCCTTCCACCCCCTTGTTATGAGCCAGGTGCCAATAAAGGTCATGAGAAAGAGTCCGATGATGAGAACCCACCACACATACCATGGTGCCATCAATACCGATGCATCAGGAAGTGTGACAGGCGGTACTACTGGTGCTGTTGGCTGCATAATAACCCCCTTTGCGTTTTTAAAAACACATTTCCCCTACTGAAGGTAAGCCCCACCTCCTTTCAGCAAACTGTTATCAAAAGAGGACACGTGAAAAAATGAAACCGTTGTTGTCGCAACAACGGTATGGATATAGTGATAAACCTGATATTCCAAACGCCCCCTTCCCCTTTATAATAATAAATCATAGTGTTCTAAGGGAAAATGTCAAGAAAAAAATCCCTTTCCCGCCGCTCGCGAAAAGCGGCCAGAAAAGGAAGTATACAGTATATCAACGGGATGGGGCGACATTGTACAAAAAAGCATTTGGAGGGATCGGCGCCCGGCGCCCTAGAGCCTCACGGACACCGTTTTCGATATGCCCTGCTCTTCCATGGTGATACCGTATATCATGTCCGAGTATTCCATGGTTATCCTGTTGTGGGTGATGAAAATGATCTGGGACTTGAGGCTCATCCCCCGGATGATGTCGAGAAGGCCCGCGAGGTTCGCGTCGTCCAGCGGAGCGTCTATCTCATCCATGAGGGCGAAGGGACTTGGCTTCGTGTCCATGAGGGCAAGAAGAAACGCGAGGGATATGAGGGCCTTTTCGCCGCCCGAGAGAAGCTCCATCCTGGTCACTTTCTTGCCCGGCGGCTGGACGAAGAGGTCGACGCCGGCCTGTTCCGCGTTGATCGCGAGGTGGCCCTTGCCGCCCTTGAAGAGAAGGTCGGTGAACCGCGAGAAGGCGCTGTTGACCTTATCGAAAGTTTCCGTGAAGAGTTCCTTCGTGAACTGGTCGATCTTCGTTATCGTCTTCCTGAGAGATTCCATGGCGACGAGGAGGTCTTCCTTCTGCTTGTCCAGGAAAGAGATCCTTTCCTTCAGTTCAAGGTATTCCTTCTCGGCCCTGAAGTTGATCTCACCCATTTCTGCTATCCTCGCGGTAAGCGATTCGCGCTCTTCCTCGATATTGGCGGGCAGCTGCACCGATACCTCGTCAGGCCGGTCGATGCCGTATGTTCCGGCAAGGTGTTCTACGATGGTGAGACGTTTTTCTTCGAGGACGGCGAGGTCCTTCTCGGCGTTCTCTTTCCTTGAGCGAATCCGCTCGATCTCCTTGCCAAGGGTATCGATGGATTCCTCAAGGGTCTGCTTCTGGGCGTGAAGGTTGCCGAGCATCGTTTTGAGCTCTTCGAATCTCGCGACGTGTTTCTTGAGGTCCGCCTCAAGCTCCTCGTATGAGCGCTCCAGGTATCGCATCTTCCGGGTGCGTTCATCAATGTCCCTGTGTATCGCAGCGCGTTTCTCCTTGAGCCCTTGCGCCTTCTGAGCAAGCGACCCTATGGCTGCCTGGGAGCGCTCCCGGCTGTCATCTGTGGACTTGAGCATGTTCGTCTTTCTCTCTATCTCTATCGTGACGGCGTGCCATGCCGACTGCGCCGCCTCATGCTCCTTCTTCAGTCCTGCCAGTGCATCCCTCAGACGGGTCATGGAGGCCTCTATCGCGGTCTTATCCTCTTCCCGGTGGCCGCGCTCCGCAATGAGGGATTCCAGCGCCCCGGGTCCCGTATCGTCGTCAGACTCCGTCATCGCCTGAAGGGCCGTGAGCCTGTCGGCGGTGCTTTTCCACCGGGCTTCGGCCATGAGAAGATCCTTCTCGAGGGCCCTTGCCCTTCCTTCCTGCGCTTCCCGGGCCGCGCGGGCGGACCGGCACTTCGCGTCACAGGCTTCGAGTCGAGGCTTCAAGCCCGCGAGGGTACTGCCGTGGCGTTCCGCGTCGGCCGACAAGGTCTGAAGTTCCTTTTCGAGCTTCAATTTCTCCCTGAACTGCCTCACGTCGATCTTCTTCGACGCCCCTCCGGTGAGGATGACGCCGCGGGAATCGACATAGACATCGTCATTGATGAATATCCCTTCTTCCCCGGCAGAGATCCGCGAGAGGGCCTCTTCGACGTCCGCTATCCAGGCGAAGTCAATCTCGACATCGTCCCCGGCCTTCCTGAATATCCCTTTCGGGGGAAAGAACACGCGATTGCCTTCCCGCTCCCGAACGGCCGAAGCCAGGGTGTCCGTGGAATCGCTCTTCACGACCTCGTATTCGAGCTCTTCCGAGAAGAACCTTTCGAGCGCCTTGATCCTTGACTCTTCCGTCCTGATAAGGTTGGCGAGCCGGTCTTCGGCGCGTACCGCATCCTGCGGGCCCTCGATGTAGCCGCCAAGCTGCCTGAGAAACTCTTCCTTGACCCTCTTCTCGCTCCGCGCGCTCTCGACGAGGGCCCTCTGCCTCTCCATCTCTTCAATGATATCCTCACGCTCGCCCGTGGCGGCCGATTCCCTCGCAGAAAGGGATTCCTTTTCCCTGAGCGTCTCCTGCAGCGTGTCGTGAAGAGCCTTGCGCTTCGCGTCGAGGGACGCGAGGAGTGTCTCGAGTTCCGCGAGTTCCGCCGCCTGGCGCTCCATGCGCTTCCGTCTCTCCTCGGCCTGCCGCTCGATCTGCGCTATCCTGTTGCGTGTATCCGTGAGGGCGCTCATGGAGACGAAGAGCTTTGTGCGGGATTCCTCGAGGGCCTTCTCGTGCTCCTCGATATTCGCCCTGATGTCCTGTGCTACATCCCGGGTCTGTGTCTCCTTTATCTTTTCCTCTTCCAGCTCGCCCGTGAGGGCCCCGCTTCTTTCCCTGAGGGCATCCATCTCTTTCTCATGGCGTGCCGTCTCCGCGGCGATTAAGGACTCCTCATCCGCGAGCCCCTTGAGGGCCGCCTCGAGGCGTTTCACCTCTTCACCCAGGTATTCTATCTCGAGAAGGCGGCTCTCCATATCCTTCTCCTTGCTCTTGAGGTCCACCTCCAGCTGCCGGATGATGTTGTCGGTGAGGGCGAACTCGCTCTCCTTCGCCTCGAACTCCTCCCGGACAGTCGACCTGTCGGCTTCCTTCTGGAGTATCTCCTCTTCGAGGTCTGCCTGCCGCTCGCGGACCTTGGTCATGCGCTTCAGGAGCTTCGCATACCCGTCAAGGAGGATCTGCCTGTCTATCTCGTGGAGCCTGTCGGCCAGTTCCTGGTATGCCTTCCATCGTTCCCATTCCTGCTCCGCTTTCCCGAAAGAGGCGGTGATCTCCCGGTATATGTCCTCGATGCGCTCCAGGTTCGACGTCGTCTCTTCCATGCGGTTCACGGCGTCGCGCTTCTTTTCCTCGAACCGCGTAATACCGCTTGCCTCTTCGATGACGATGCGCCGCTCGGCGGGCTTCATGCTGATCAGGGCCTCGATGCGTCCCTGCTCGATGATGGCGTAGGAATTCGTGCCAAGCCCCGTTCCCAGGAAGGCGTCCTGCACGTCCTTTAAACGGACGATCTTGCCGTTCAGGGAATACTCGTTCGTGCCGTCCCGGTATATTCGTCTTTTTACGATGAATTCCCTGTCCCCTTCCGTGAGATCAAGGGTGACCTCGGCGATGTTGACGGGTCTCTTCCCATTGCTGCCGTGGAAGATGACGTCGCCCATGTCCTTGACCCTCAAGCTCTTTGTGCCCCTCTCGCCAAGGACCCAGACGATGGCGTCGACTATGTTGCTCTTGCCGCAGCCGTTGGGCCCGACGATGGACGTTATGCCTTCGCCGAACTGGAAGACGGTGCGGTTGAGAAAGGATTTGAAACCGAATATTTCGAGTCTCGCCAGTTTCATTGGATCGATTCGACGGCTCGAGCCAGTCGTTTCTCCACGGCCTCTTTCCCCAGGATGGCGATGACCTCGAATATCCCGGGGCTTACGGTCCTGCCGCAAAGGGCCACCCTGACGGGCTGGATGACCCCGACGGGTTTGGCGTCGTACTTTTTCGTCAATGCCTCGATGAGGGTCTTGAGGCTTTCCTCTTCGTCCATGGATGCGATGCCTTGAAGACCCTCGGCAAAATCGACGAGAATGGGTTTTGTCGCCGCGGTGAGGAACTTCGCGCGGGCGGTCTCGTCGAAGGCAAAGTCATCGCGGAAGAAATACTCTGCCATCTGCGCCATCTCCTTGAGGGTTCGCGCGCGCTCGCGGAGGTTGACGACGATCCTGACGAGACGGCCGTCGTCGGCGGCTTCTATACCCATGCGCTTGAGAAAGGCCAGGAGCCTTTGGGCGATATCCTCGGCGGGAAGGGTCTTCAGATAGTGGCCGTTAAGCCAGGTCAACTTGTCCATGTCGAAGACGGAAGGCGACTTCCCCACGTTGGGAAGATCGAACTTGTCGATCAGTTCCTGCTGAGTGAATATCTCCTGGTCCCCGTGCGCCCAGCCGAGACGCGCCAGGTAGTTCATCAGGGCCTCGGGGAGAAAGCCGTCGTTGCGGTATTCCAGGAGGGACGTGGCTCCGTGGCGTTTGGAGAGGCGTGTCTTGTCCTTTCCGTGGATGAGGGGCACGTGGGCGAACTCCGGGACGGGGTATTTCAGCGCCTCATAGATGAGTATCTGCCGCGGGGTGTTGTTGATATGGTCGTCGCCGCGGACGATATGGCTGATGCCCATCAGCGCGTCGTCGACGACGACGGTAAAATTGTACGTGGGCGTCGAGTCCGTCCGAAAGATGATCAGGTCGTCAAGTTCCTCGCATTTGAACGTAATTTTGCCGCGGATGAGGTCGGTGAAGCTCACCTCGCCGCTTACGGGACTGCGGAAACGGATGACGAAGGGCTTGCCTTCATTGGATGTGTCATCGGGGCGAAGGTCCCGGCACGTTCTGTCGTAGTGGGGCTTGCCGCCTTCCTCGAGTGCCTTCTTCCTCTTTGCCTCAAGTGTCTCGGCGGTACAGTAGCACTTGTATGCGTGTCCCTGCTTAAGGAGCCTGTACGCGTGTTCCCGGTACAGGTCCATGCGGTCCATCTGGTAATACGGCCCCTCGTCCCAGTGGATGCCGAGCCAGGAGAGGCCGCCGAGTATGTCCTTCACGTACTCTTCCTTCGACCGTTCGACATCGGTGTCCTCTATCCTCAGGACAAAGACCCCCCCGTGGTGCTTCGTGTAGAGATAGTTGAAAAGGGCGGTCCGGGCGCCGCCTATGTGGAGGTTCCCCGTTGGACTCGGCGCGAACCTTGACTTGACCATTATTATGTCCTCCAGATAAAGATTGTAGTGATTATAAAGGAAAATTCCCCCGGCATCAATCCATTTTTCGGAAAGGCCCCTTCGCCCCTTCACGGTGCCTTTCCGAAAAAAAACTCCCATTTTCTGGGAGGTGGTATATAATGATCTGAGTGGATAAACGATTTTCAGATGAACTGATCACCGTCATCGAAAAGGGCGACCTCGAAAGCGTGGTCCAGTTCATCGGCAAGGGCGCCGATGTCAACGGCGCCGACCACAACGGCAACACTCCCCTCATGTATGCGTCGATGCGCGGTTTTGCGGACACGGCCCGCTTTCTCCTCGACAACGGGGCGGATGTAAATACCCGGAACGCGCAGGGTGTCACCCCGCTCATCTACGCCTGCAGGAACAACCAGGTGGGCGTCCTGAGACTCCTCGTTTCCCGGGGTGCCGATGTCAACGTCCCCGACAGGGATGGCGGCACCGCTCTTACCTTTGCGAGCAAGAGCGGTTATCTTGAAATCGTCAGGCTTCTCGTGGAGCATGGCGCGGACCTCAATTCCCGGGACCACGACGGAGATACGCCGCTTATGTGCGCCATAAACGGCAAATTCGCCGGCATAATCAACTTTCTCATCAGCCGGGGGGCCGATCTCACCATAATGAACAGGCACAATAAGACCGCGCTCGACCTCGCCTCCGAAAAGGGGCTTCTCAGGATCGTCAACGACATAAAGTTCAAGCTTCTGGAAAGGCAGAAGCGGGTGTCCTGAACCCGCTTGCGGGTTATCTCCCGCAGAAAAGGGCGAATCCCTGAATTCCTTACGGATTATCGCGTAATAACCATTACTTATTTAATTCTTCTCAATATTATGCTACAATATGGCAACCTGGCCGAAAAATGATGAAAAACTATTCGGAGGCATAATGTTTGATGTAGGAGAAGTGGCAGTATATCCGGGGCATGGTGTCGGTCGGATCGAGTCTATCGAAGATAAGGAGTTCTCGGGTACCAAGCAGTCATTTTACATCATCCGCATCCTTGATACGGACATGACCATCATGATACCTATCGACGGCGCGAAGAACGCCGGCCTGAGAAGCGTCATCGATGCCTGCGAGGTGTGCAAGGTGTACGACATTCTCAGGGACAGGAACGTCGTACATGACAATTCGCCCTGGAACAGGCGGTACAAGGAGTACATGGAAAGGATCAAGAGCGGCTCCATCTATGAGGTGGCGACGGTACTGAAAGAACTCTACAGCCTCCGGTACTGGAAAGAGCTTTCCTTTGGTGAAAAGAAGATGTTCGAGATGGCGCGCAATCTCATCACCAAGGAACTTTCCATGTCACTCGGCACCGAGGAACTCGTAGTGGAACAGGAGATTGAAGAGATCTTCCTGGCCAACAACAACAACAACCAAAAAGGAAATACCGCCAATCACAACAAGGGTTGAGTCCTTTGGATATATTCGTTCAGATAATCCTCCTGACCGTCACAACCCTTACCGGATATTTCATACTTAGAGAACTTCTTTCGAGCGGAGTCTGGGGTCTCGTCGGGGCGACGTGCGGGTTGATCCTCGGTTATGCCATCCTGAAGATCGAGCTGAAGCTCCGCGACATATCCCTGAAGATCATCCTCGGAAGCCTCACCGGGGTTGTCGTGAGCCTTTTCGTGGCGAATCTCTTTGTGTCCCGTCTTCTTCTCGCCCTGATCAAGGACATCCCCATTACCCTCCCCATTTACGTTCTTTTCTACTTCGTCATGGGCTACCTCGGGTTTGTCCTCGGGAAGGAGAAATCGAAGACGATCGACCTCTCCAAGGTCCCCCTGTTCGACCGTCTGGAGGAGGACAAGGACATCAAGCTCCTCGATACGAGCACCATTATAGACGGGCGGATAGCTGACATATGCGAGACGGGCTTCATACAGGGGACCCTTGTTATCCCCCAGTTCGTCCTGTACGAGATACAGCACATCGCCGACCATCAGGATTCCGTGAAAAGGACACGCGGCCGTCGGGGCCTTGATGTCCTGCACAGACTGCAGAAACAGACATTCCTCACCGTCAGGATCGTGGATTATGACTTCCCCAAGCTGAAGGACGTCGACACGAAGCTCATAGCTCTGGCGAAACGATTGGGGGGAAAGATCGTCACCAACGATTACAATCTCAACAAGGTGGCCGAGCTGCAAGGCATCGAGGTCCTTAATATGAACCAGCTTGCCATGTCGCTACGCCCCGCGCTCCTGCCGGGAGAGCAGATGAACATCAAGGTGCTGCGGGAAGGCAAGGAGCAGGGTCAGGGGATCGGATACCTCGACGACGGGACCATGGTGGTGGTCGACGATGCCAGGAAATACCTCGGCAAGGCCGTCGATGTGGTGGTCACGAGCGTCCTGCAGACGACCTCGGGGCGCATGATCTTTTCCAGGCTCAAGGGAGAGGCGGGGAAGGATTACATCTACCCCGACGAATATCAATTGGAAGAACAGACGTGATACCGACATGAGAACAATTGCCATCATTCTCGCCGGCGGCGCGGGAAAGAGGATGGGTGCCGCCACAAACAAGCAGTTCCTGCTCATCGAGAACAAACCCATCATTGTTCACACACTCCAGATATTTGAGGACTGCCGGGCCGTGGACGGCATCTATTTTGTCGTCAATCAGAAGGACCTTCCCCTGATCCAGGAGGAGATACTGGAGACCTACAAGTTCAACAAGATCATGAAGATCGTCATGGGCGGCAAGCTCAGGCAGGACTCGGTGAGAAACGGGCTGGAGGCCATCGAACACCCATGTGACGTCGTCGTCATACACGACGGGGCGCGGCCCTTCGTATCTCCTGCCTTCATCGAGAAAGGCATTTTCCTCATGGAAATGTACGATGCTGTCATACCGGCGCTGCCCATGAAGGACACGGTGAAAGTCATCTCCAAGGAAGGGTTCGTCGTGAAGACCCTCGATCGGGATTCCCTCTGGCACGTTCAGACGCCTCAGACATTCAAGTATCCCCTCATCATGAAGGCCTACCGGGAGGGGATGGCGAAAAGACACTACGGGTATGATGATGCCGCATTCATTGAGCACCTGGGAAAGAAGGTGAAGGTCATAGAGGGATCCCCCTACAATATGAAGATCACCACGCCCGAGGATCTGACCATCGCGAGGGGGCTCCTTTCGCAGCTCAAAGGGAACCTATGAGGATAGGGACAGGTTTCGATGTTCATCGGCTGACGGATGGCAGGCGTCTTGTCCTCGGGGGTGTCGAGATTCCCTTCAGGAAGGGCCTTCTCGGCCACTCAGACGGTGACGTGCTCCTCCATGCCATAAGCGACGCCATACTTGGCGCCCTCTCCGAAGGCGATATCGGGGTTCATTTCCCCGACACCGACAGGGACATCGAGGGCATCGACAGCGCCGTGATACTTACCCGGATCTCAGCGATCGCCCGCGAGAGGGGCTACCGGGTCGTCAACGTCGACAGCGTTGTCGTGGCACAGGCGCCGAAGATAGCCCCGTACCGGCAGGCTATGAGGGAGAGGATCGCCGGCTTGCTGTCCATTGATGCCGGCATGGTCGGTCTGAAGGGCAAGACGACGGAGGGCCTGGGACTGACCGGCAGGGGCGAGGGGATCGCCGCGCACGCCGTCGTTCTCATGGACAGGGCCTGATAGGGGCATGTGTCCCGGATCTCAACGACATGTGAGGATAAGATGGTCAGGGTAAGGTTCGCCCCGAGCCCGACGGGGCATCTCCATGTGGGAAACGCCAAGACGGCCCTCTTCAACTGGCTCTTTGCCAGGAAGAACGGGGGGTCCTTGGTTCTGCGCATGGAGGATACCGACGTCGAACGCTCCGACATCGCCTATGAGAGATCCATCACGGACGACCTCACCTGGCTCGGGATCACCTGGGACGAAGGTCCGGTGCGCCAGTCCGAGCGGCTTGACATCTACAGGTCTCACGCGATAGCCCTTCTGGAAAAGGGGCTCGCGTACCGGTGTTTCTGCGGCGAGGAGGATCTTGCCGCGATGAGGCAGAGGTCGCTTGCGCGGGGCGAACCCCCGAGGTACGACGGGAGGTGCCGGGACCTTTCCGCCGGTCAGGCCGCAAGTCTCGCGGGGAAGGGGCGGCCCTTTACCCTGCGCTTCCGGTCAGACGGAAGGGCAATCGCGTTCCACGACGGCATACGGGGGGAGATCTCTTTCCCCAGGGGCCACGTGGACGACCTCATCATTCTCAGACGGGATGGTACGGCGACATACAACCTGGCCGTCGTCGTCGACGACATGCTCATGGGGATCACCCACGTCATACGGGGAGGAGACCACATCCCCAACACACCGAAGCAGATAGCCCTCATCAACGCACTGGGAGGCAGGCCGCCCGAGTACGCGCATCACTCTCTCCTCGTAGGCCCTGACCACAAGCCCCTCAGCAAGAGGCACGGGACGACGCGCGTTACGGATTTCCGCGCCATGGGGATAGTGAGCGAGGCACTCGTGAACTACCTGTCGACGATGGGTCGAAGCGTCGCGGTGGAGCTCCTGGGCCCGGGCGAGATTGTCCGGACCTTTTCCCTTGACTCCGTCTCCGGTTCGGACAATATTTTCGATATGGAGAGACTTCTCTGGTTTAACAGAGAGTATCTGAAGCGCATGCCGCTGTCCGAGCTTGCCGACAGGACGGGGATCGACACCTCGCTGTTCGATAAGGTGTCCGTCGTCCGCGAGAACGCCTCCACGCTGACCGAGCTTCGTGAATACATGGAGATGTTCGACAGGGCGGAGTTCAGGGAGGATGCGCTTCGTTACCTTGCGAAGACGGACGCGGCCGGGGAGATCGCAGAGACCGTGCGGTCTTGCCTCGCGGTCAGGGACGGCCTTACCTTCGACGAACTGACCGCTGCCCTTGCGGCGCCCCCGGGCCTCAAGAAGAGAGATCTTTTCATGATCCTGAGAACCCTTATCACGGGAAGGTCCGACGGGCCTCCCCTGCGGGAGGTCTTTCCACTTGTTCCCGCGGAGGTCATCACAGGTCGCATCGATGCCTACCTCAGGCACAGGCACGAAGGATAGCGCGTACATGGAACCGGACGACAGGCGGGGCACAAGGAAAAGGACGGCGGACTTCTACGCGCTCGTAAAATCCACTTTTCGCAGCCTGTCGCTGAGGACGCAGCTCCTCCTCATCCTTCTCTTTCTGCTTCTCATATCCATCGGCTCGCTGACCGTCATCTATACGAGGGCTGAAGAAGCCCTTCTCGACAAGGTGGGCGAAAACATCGACGACATCACCAGGGCCATCCAGATAAGCGTCGAGGAGCTGACCTACCGGGGTGATTCCACGGCCCGGCTCAAGAGCTACGTGGACATGCTCAACAAGAAGGGGATCAAGGAGATCTCCATCGTCAGCGACAAGTCGGAAGTAATCGCCAGTTCCGATCCGAAGAAGATTGGCACCACACAGAAACTGACGGACAAGAAGCCGGCACCGCGGAAGAAGGACCTCATGATTACCGCGCGCCTCGGCGACGAGCATCGCAGCGGCACCCAGCGGCTCTACAACATCATCATGCCCGTTGCGATCAAGGGCCAGAACATCGGCTACATCCATATCAACATGGCCCTCGATGACTACCGTCTGCTGCAGAACCGCAACCAGATCAAGAGGATCCTCAGCATGATCTTCGCCTTCTCCATCGGCATCGTCGTGTGCCTCGTGATAGCCGACAAGTACACGGAACCGATCAAGAGGATAGCCATGGCAAGCAGGAAGATTGCCATGGGAGAGCTTGTCAAGATCAGTCAGACGGACCGCAAGGATGAGATCGGCACACTGGTGACGAGTTTCAATGAGATGGTGGACAAGCTCGACGAGCGCAAAGAGCTGGAGGAGAAACTGAAGAAATCCGAACAGCTTTCGCTCATCGGTCAGCTCTCCTCGGGCATCGCCCACGAGATACGCAATCCCCTCAATTTCCTGACCCTCTCCATAGGTCACATCAAGGAAAGGGTGACGGAGGAGCCCATCTCGGACAAGGAGGCTCTCGTCGGGCTTCTTGACAGCCTTCTCAAGGAGATATACCGGGTGAACGAGCTCATCCACAATTTTCTCTTCCTCGGGAAATCGATCACGCTCGTGAGGGAGGACGTGTCCCCCGCGAACCTCGTCGATGAGGCGCTCGTTATAATAAAGGACAAGATACGAAGCGGCATCGAGATCGAGCTTGCCTGCCACGACGGTGCCGACACGATGTACTGTGACAGGGAATACATGCGGCTTTGCGTCATCAACCTCGTGATGAACGCCGTTCAGGCCATACAGGGGCCCGGGAAGGTGCTGATCGAGTGCGGGACGAAGGATTCCGTGACATACCTTACGGTCTCCGACAACGGGGAAGGTATCGCGAAGGATGAGCTTGACAAGGTCTTCGAGCCCTATTACTCTACAAAGAAACTCGGCGTTGGCCTCGGGCTTGCCATAACGAAGCGGTTCGTCGAGGAGCACGGCGGTACCATATCGGCAGCGAGCGAGATCGGAAAGGGAACTGCCATGACCATAAGGATTCCACGCCATGAAGGATGACACGAAGGGCACCATCCTTGTCGTCGAAGACGACAGGAACCAGCGCGGGATCATAAAGACCATTCTTTCGAAGGAGGGTTTCTACGTCGAGGCCGCAGACTGCGGGAAGAAGGCGGTGGATATCCTCAAGAACGGCAGTTTCGATGTCGTCCTCACGGATCTCAAGCTCCCCGACATCGACGGCACGGAGGTGCTCAGGGAAGTGAGGGCCCTGGGGAGGACCTGCCACGTGATCATCATGACCGCCTTCGGCTCCATACCCTCGGCGGTGGAGGCGACGAAGCTGGGCGCCTTCTACTATCTCGAGAAGCCCCTTGAAAAGGACCAGCTTCTCCTCGTCATCAGCAACGCCATGAACCAGGTGAAGCTCCTCAAGGACAACATCATGTTGAAGGACCAGCTGCGGGACCGCTTTCACATTGACAACATCGTCGGCGCGCACGGTTCCATGGAGGATCTCTACAAGATCGTCGGGAGGGTGGCCCCGACGAATTCCACCGTTCTCATTCATGGTGAAAGCGGAACGGGCAAGGAGCTTTTTGCCAAGAGTATCCACTACAACAGCCCCAGAAAGGGGAAGCCCTTTTTCGCCATCAACTGCGCGGCCATACCGGAGACGCTTCTCGAAAGCGAGCTCTTCGGATACGAGAAGGGCGCCTTCACCGGGGCCCTTTCACGACAGATAGGGCTCTTCGAACAGGCCAACGGCAGCACACTTTTTCTCGACGAGATAGGGGACCTCACCCAGAGCACGCAGGCCAAGCTCCTGCGAGCCCTTCAGGAGAAGGAGGTGCGGAGGATCGGCGGAAAAGAGACGATCAAGCTCGACGTGCGGATCATTGCGGCCACCAACAAGAAACTGGAGCAGGAGATCGCGGCGGGAAGGTTCAGGGAAGACCTCTATTACAGGCTCAATGTCATCGCCTTTACCCTGCCGCCGCTCAGGGAAAGGCGCACGGACATACCTCTTCTCGTGGAGCATTTCCTGAAGAAGTTCGAGGACACCCACGGCGGCGGAAAGACCGTGAGCGACGAGGTCCTTGCGTGCCTCATGCAGTATTCCTGGCCGGGGAATGTGCGCCAGCTGGAGTCTGTGCTGGAGCGCTCATATATAATGTGCGAGGCGGCGACCATCGGCATGGAGAATGTCCCCGCCGAGGTCAGGTACTACTCGCAACCCCGCGCGGCCATCGACGGGATCACGTCAAAGCTTGACGAGCTCATAAACGCGAAGCTCACGGCGGCCGAGTACCGTCTCTATCTCTATCTCACCAGGCTGGAGCCCCCCGACGGGGGGTCTGATCATCTCCTCGAGCCGAAAGAGATAGCGGAGCGTCTGGGGATAAGCCGGGACACCTTCTTCGTCGGTGTGTCGAAACTTAAGGAGCTCGGGCTCTACGATTACAGGGCGAAGGTGAACGAGCTCAGGCACTCTCCGGGCCGGTCCTCCAGAAAAGAATAGTCGGATATTTCCGATTCAAAAGGCATCCTGGAGTCGGATATTTCCGATTATGGCCGCTTTCCAGAAACACTCTCCAAACATGTCACCTGTAATATCAGCTTGTTACGATTATGGCATGACAGGTGCATACATATCCTGCGTGCAACTCAATGTGACCAATAAAGGGAAGGAGGTGAAGATAGCATGAAGAAAGCATTAATGATCGTTTTCGCGATCCTGATCAGTGTTGCCTTCGTTACGACCGTGATGGCGCAGGACAAACCGGCAGCAACAGACAAGCCGGCCGCAGCGACAGACAAGCCCGTGAAGGAGAAGGTGGCCGAAAAAGCCAAAAAAGCCGGCGTGAAGAAGTTCGCAGGCGATTTCGTCTCCATGGACGAGGCGGCGAAGACAATAGTCGTCAAGGGTGAGACCGAGATGACCTTCGACGTGTCCAAGGTGAAGAAGATGGCAAAGTTCGCGGCTGGCGACAAGGTTAACGTAGTCTACACCGAGGCAGACGGCAAGAACGTTGCCAAGGCAGTGGCGAAAGCCGGCGCAGTGAAGGAAAAGGCCAAAGAGAAGAAAGAGAAGAAGGCGGAAGAGAAGAAGGACGAGAAGCCCGCTGAGAAGCCCGCGGCTCCGGCCAAGAAGTAGTTCCGCATCGCGAAGAAAAAAAAGGGGAGGCCGAAAGCCTCCTTTTTTTTGTATTCTTTCCGCTCTAGCGGTCTTTCAGAAGCTGAGCGGATCGGCTTCGATGTCTACTCCCGGGATGTCGTGAAGCTGTTCGAAGGTGTCCCTGAGGAGTTCATCGTCTCCCCTGAGTATCAGTCTGCGTATGTGATAGGGGGGTCTTTCGAGGGGAAGGGTACCGAGAAGCGCCCCTTCGAGACCTGCGTCGGCGATCACCTTGCGGACCTTCCCGAGAGCGGCGTCGGCCCGCCCCACGGTCTTGCCTCGGGCCTCAAGGAGAAAGATCCGGACGAAGGGCGGGAAACGGGCTTCCCTGCGTTTCTTGAGTTCTTCTTCGACAAAAGAGGATATCTCCAGGTAATCGCGGGGATCAGCGGGCTCTTTTCTCGTCGAATAGGACACGATGGATCGCGGCGTGAGGGCGTCAAGGAGATTGAGGAGGACCTGGTGGGTCCTCTCTTCCGACCTGTGTCCGCTCATCTTGCGCAGTTCCTCCCATTGGGAGAGGAGAAGTCTGTCGGCGGAGAAGCCGTAGAATTTTGAGAGGGACTGCGTGCCGACGAGGACGGCTGTGCCGGGCTTGCGGGGTCTCAGGGCGGCCGCTATTTCCTTCCTGATGGAATCCCCCGTGATGCGGGTAATATTAAGGTGGGAGTGGGCCTTGCGGAGGTGTTTCTCGATGAAGTCTATTCCTATCCGGGAGAAGCCGATGGCGCTGCTCCCGCACTGGGGGCAGATCCCCTCGTAGACGAGCCGCGCCCCGCAGCCGGGACAGGAAAGGCTCCCCGTCTCCCTTTCATATGTGAGGGTTTCCCCGCAGCCGGGACAGGAAAAAGTCTCCCGGCAGGCATGGCACTTGAGATACGAGCCCTGGTCTTTCCGCGGCGTGTAGATGGCGATGCGCGTGTCTTGCAGGGCCGCTTCTCCCGCTTCGGCACTGAGGTGGTCGATGATCTCGCCCGTCGAGCGGGAGGAAACGCTCGACGTCCTTTCCCCGTAACCTCCCCGGGTGGGCCATTCATTGCAGGTGATCCCGAAACCGTTCGTCCGGGCGAGATGGATGGCGTCGATTGACGAGGCGGCAGAGCCGAGGACGATGGATGCTTCCTTAAGCCGCGCCCTTTCAACGGCGACCCTCACGGCATTGAACTTGAACCCTTCCTCGTTCTTGTACTCATCATCGTCACATCTCTCGACGATGATGAGGGAGAGGCCGTGAAGAGGGAGAAAGACACAGTTCCTGTTGCCGAGGATCACATACCCGCCCTCACGGCGGCTCCTGAACCAGGTCTCCATCCTCTGCTTCAAGGGTGTGCCGGAGGAGAACCACAAAACACGGGGACCGTAGACTTCTTTGAATCTCTTCATAAACCATGCCCCGGCTGCATGGTAATCGGGTACGAGGACGAGGACGTTCCCGTCTTGCCCCAGATGGCCCGGTATGACCCTGTTGTAGTATGCGATCCGTTCTTCGACGGAATCTATGAGGAGGGTCTTTTCGGCTTCGGTCCCCTGCGGCCGGAGGAGAGCCGGGACGGGTGGAGCAAAGGTCTCGCCCGTCAGGGTCTCGCGAAGGCGAAGGAGTCCGTTACCGTACAGATGCAGGAGTCCCGTTCTGCCGAGTCTCCTGATCGCTTTCCTGAGGGGCAGACCGTCCACGTCGACGCGGCCGGCGGACTCGACGGAGAGGAAGCGCTCCATGTCCGGCGCGGAGGGCAGGGCGTGCTTGTAAGCGATCCCCGCAGGCGTGACATAGAACGACGATGACCATTGCAGCAGCGCCGGAAGCTCGTCGGAGAGAAGAGGGAAGAGATCGAGGACGCCCGCGACGGACTTGAGTCCGTCCTCTTCACCATCCCTGAGGACAATGACCACCCCTGTGGTTTCCCTGTGCCCGAAAGGAACGAGAACGCGCGCGAGTTCGAAGACATGGGGGGAGAGTTCATCGGGGACTTTATAGGAAAAGGATCTGCCAACGGGTATCGGAAGGGCTACATCGGCAATCATGAAGAGAAAAGGAGGTCACGATAGTCGAGGCTTTTCAAGGACCTCACGTGCGTCAACGACTCACCGAGGATCCTGCCTCCTATCTCCTGGAACGATTCGGGGGCGTCCGTCACAAAGTACTCGCACCTGCCGCGCCCGCGCCTGTTGAAGAGGTCCTTCTCTTCAAGGATCCTGCGGGCCTCCTTCGCGGTCTCCTTTCCCGAGTGCACGATCTTCACGTTCCTGCCCATGGTCGTCCTGATGACGTCCTCGAGGACCGGGTAGTGGGTACATCCCATGACGAGGACATCGATACGGTCACGTCTGAGGGAGCCGAGATACTTGCGGGCCATGAGGCCCGCGATTTCGTCATGCTCGAGACCTTCTTCCACTATGGGAACGAAGAGGGGGCACGCCCGGGAGAAGACCTCTATGCCGGGATCGAGCTTCCTGATCGACCGGTCATAGGCCATGCTCCTGACGGTGGTCCTCGTGCCGATGACGCCGACCCTCTTGCTTTTCGTGTTCCTCACCGCCTCCCTGGCGCCGGGGCTGATGACCCCTATGACGGGAACGGGCATCCGTCTTTGCAGTATCGGGAGAGCGAACGCGGATGACGTGTTGCAGGCGATGACCAGAAGTTTGATGCCTTTCGTAAGAAGGAAGAGGGCACTTTCCAGGGCATATTTCGTCACCATCCGGGGAGACTTGTTCCCGTAGGGAACCCTGGCGGTATCTCCAAAATAGATGATGTGTTCATGAGGGAGAAGCTCCCTTACCTCCTTGAGGACGGTCATGCCTCCCACTCCGGAATCGAACATGCCGATGGCCAGTTTTTGCATGGCTACAGATTAGGAGAGATGTGGCGAAATGTCAAGGCAATAAGGGCGCGGGCGGAAGGGGCTTTTTGCTTGCCTTTTTGAATCCAATACTGCTAAATAGAATGAAGCGATTCCCTGACAATCTGCCTTGTTCGACAGCTGTGGACCGCAGACCTTCATTGCAGTGCCCTGTGCCAAAGCGGTGGTGTTGCGCCCCGGCGGACGGCACCGGAAACAGGAGGAGTTGAAACGGAGACGATGACGAAGATAGGCATTGCCTGCGACGGAGGCAGGGGCGGGACAATGTCCGGAGATGTGCTTGCCAGGCGCGCGATGGTGTCGGGCGGCATAACGAAGCCCGGCCTGGTCCTTGCCTTCTGTTCCGGCAGGAACGGACCCGAGACTTTTTTTCACGGTATACGACAGATTGCGGGGCCCGATGTCCCGGTTGTGGGAGGGTCCGCCATAGGCGTGATGTCCAACGACTTTCTCTCCTACAGTGATCCGGTGGCCGCGGTGGCGGTGTTCGAGTCGGACCTCATCACTTTCCGGCTGGCCTCGGCCGGAGAGCTGGACCAGAACGAAAAGGAGACCGGCAGGAAGGTTGCCGCCGGTATCGGCCGCAGGCCGGACGACAGGCTTTTCCTTGTCTTCTACGATTCCATCAAGGTCCCGCCCGAGAATGGATCTCCCCCCATCATGAATTCGTCGACACCACTCATAGCGGGGATCGAAGAGATCCTTGACGACGCCGTCCCCGTCATCGGGGCCGGGCTCATGGGTGATTATGATTTCAACAGGACGTTCCAGTTCTGCGGCTCCTCGACGGCGTCGCGGAGTCTGGTGGGTCTCATGCTCGGCGGCGGTTTTTCCGTCTACCACAGGATAACGCACGGCTGCACCCCTCTCGACGGTGTCTACCACAGGGTGACGAAGGTCTCCGGTCCGCTCCTGCACGAAATAGACGGCAGACCCATAGTGGAGATGATAAACGAGCTCTTTGACGGCAAGGAATGGCAGGAGGAGCGGCCCCTCGAGTATCTCACCATCGGGGTTCACTGTGGAGAAAGATATGAAGGGTACCGGGAGAACCGGTACGTGAACAGGCTGATGCTGGGTGTCGTTCCCGACAGGTCGGGGGTGATGATGTTCGAATCCGGACTCAAGAAGGGCGACGAGGTCCAGTTCATGGTAAGGGATGCCGGCCGGATGGTGGAGTCCGCGCGGGACAATACGCGCGTCCTCGTGGACAGGATAGAAGAGGACGGAAAGACACCCCTTTTTGCGCTGTACATCGATTGCGCGGGCCGGGCGAAGGACTATTCGAACACGAGCGTCGAGGAGGCGGCGGAGGTGCAAAGGATTCTCGGTGAGCGTGATATCCCCCTTTTCGGCTTCTACTCGGGTGTGGAGCTTGCACCACTGCTGGGAAGGACGAGAGGCCTCGACTGGACGGGCGTTCTCACGGTCCTCGCAAGGGAATCCTAGGGTTCATGGAACGAGATCTCTTGAAGGAAAAGATGGTCGCCTACTTCAGGGATATCGCTGAGGACAGGGGGAGGAAATATCTCCGGGAAGTAAGCAAGCTCTCGCGCATCATCGCGAATGCCAGAAAGACGGAAGAGTTCCTCGGCCGCTATCGGGTTCTCGTCGAGAGCTTCTCCGACGCGATATTCATGCTCGATGAGGACAGGAAGATCATCTCCTGCAACCGCGCCTTCCGCGGCCTCTTTCAACTGAAGAAGGACGAGATCGAAAAAAAGACGCTGCGCATCATCACGAAGAGCGACGATGAGTGCGACCGTCTCACCGGAACCATCGACGATATCATCGCGGGGAACAACACCTCCGTCTTTCCCTGGGAGTTCGTGAGAAAGGACGGCTCCTCTCTCACCATGGAGGTGACGGTCTCGCAGGTGCGCGGTTCGCTTTCCGAGGGTGCGGCGCCCATCGGCGGGTGCGTGGCCATCCTTCACGACATTACGGACCGCATCGCGCGGGAGGACGCGCTCAGGGCCGCCGAGGAGAAGTACCGCAATATTTTCGAGAACGCGGCGGAGGGGATCTTCCAGGTTGCCGTGGATGGCCATTACATCAGCGCCAACCCGGCCCTCGCGAGGATCTTCGGATTTGACTCGCCCCTTCAGATGACGGGGGACGGGGACTTGAGGGCAAAGAAGACATTCGTCAATCCCGAGGACTACCGGCGCCTAAATGCCATCCTGAAGGCCCGGGGGTTCGTGGAAAACTTTGAATCGGAACGGTACCGCACCGACGGGACCAGGATGTGGACATCGACGAACGTTCGCATCGTGACCGATGGAGACAACGGCACCCACTACTTTGAGGGGACCGTCAGAGACATCACCCGCCGCAAGAACCTCGAGTCCCAGCTTCGGCATTCCCAGAAGATGGAGGCCATCGGCACGCTTGCCGGGGGTGTCGCCCACGATTTCAACAATCTTCTCACCGCCCTCATCGGATACGGCAACCTTCTCCAGGTCAAGATGGAGAAGGACAACCCCCTGCGCGTCTACGTGGACCACGTCCTCTCGTCGGCGAAGAGGGCGGCGAGCCTGACGAACAGCCTCCTTGCCTTCAGCAGGAAACAGGCGGTGAACCTTGAGCCCAACGGTATCAACGAGATCATAACGGGTGTGCAGAAGCTCCTTGAAAGGCTCCTCAGCGAGGACATCGAGCTTTGCGTGCAGACCGCGGCGAGGGAGATCACCATAATGGCGGACCGCACGCAGATCGAGCAGATCCTGATGAACCTTGCCGCGAACGCCCGCGACGCCATGACGGACACCCGCGTTCTAACCATCTCCATTGCCCATGCGTCGATCGACAGGGCCTTTATCCACAAGCACGGTTACGGCAAGGTGGGGACCTACGCGCGTGTTACCGTCACCGATACGGGCCACGGCATGGACGAGAAGGTCAGGGAGCACATATTCGAGCCTTTCTTCACAACGAAAGAGGCAGGGAAGGGCACAGGGCTCGGACTCTCAACGGTGTACGGCATCGTGAAACAGCACGACGGGTATATCACGGTGGAAAGCGAGCCGGGAAGGGGGACGACGTTCCATCTGTACTTCCCGTCGGTGCGTGTGAAGAGGGAGAAGGCAAGGCAGGCGGAGCCGAAGATGCCCTCGGGCACGGAGACGATCCTCGTGGCGGAGGACGACCGGGAGACCCTTCAGCTCATGAAGGAGGTGCTCAGGGAATATGGTTACACGGTAATAGGCGCTGCCGATGGAGACGAGGCTGTCCGGCATTTTATCGAGCACAGGCACAGGATCGGACTTGTCATCATCGATGTGATAATGCCGAAAAAGAACGGCATGGAGGTCTATTCCGAGATAAGCAAGCTCGACCCTTCCGTCAAGGTCCTTTTTGTAAGCGGTCACGCCCGGGACGTGGTGCTCGACAGGGGTGTCGTGGACAACAGGAGCAACTTCCTCTCGAAACCGATCGCACCCTCCCTTCTCCTGGAGAGATTGAGGACACTTCTCGATGCGGAAAAGCACAGTCCTCTCTAGCATTCGTCGAAGACACTCCGGATCTTGCCCGGACCCGATGCCGTTTGCCTGCCTCTACTTCACCATTTTCTCGAGGTTGTGCAGAAAGCCGCTCACGAACCTGGCCGCCCAGCTTTCCTTGAGGAGCGGGGACGTGTAGGCGAAGGTGAGCGAGAGGATGTCCCCCGCCGCCGCCGCGGAGATGGCCATGATGTGGTCCGCAGCCTGTCGGCCGCTCACGAGGCCGACGCTGTCGACTACGAAAGGGCCCTTCCGGCCGGACCCGATGTCTCCCCCATCAAGGAGAAGGCAGGACAGGGGGAAATGCCGGGCGATGCGCAGCTCTTCGATCCTCTCTCCGGGATGGCCGGGTGCGGGGGCTAAGAGGTGCACTCCGTCCGAAGCCGCGAGCGCCAGCCTGTTGCCGCATTCCCGTGCCGTCCGCCACAGGTCGTGATCTCCGGCGCCTTCGCATTGAATGCTTGCAGGCGCTTCCATGCACCAGGGTTCATCGTCGCCGATCCCTGCCCCGGTCAATCCCCTGAGGTTGACAGGGACGTCCACCGAGGCAGGAACGTCATCCCCGAAGTATTTGCGCATGACCGTGAGGGCACTTGCCGCGAGAGCGGCGTTGACCGTTACTCCGGAGCGACGGCACTCCTCCTTGAGGGTGGCCGTAGCGGCCCCTCCCAGGGTGTGGACGCGAAAGCGGGTGTGCCGCCTGCCCGGAGGCTGGAATTCGTGAAAGGGCATCGAGCCGCCGTTCTTCCCACCGGGAGGTGTCCCTGCCGCCCGGCGCGCCATTGTACCTTTGCGCTCCGTGGACGCCAGGAACTCCTCGATTGGAGGACGCAGAGGCAGCAGGTCCCCGCTCATGACCTCGCCGGCGAGGATTCTCATGCAGCGCTGAACCAGTTCCCCGGCAAGGTGGACGGCGGACATCCCGTCACTTATCGAATGGTGCAGTGACAAAAGGAGATAATGACGCTCGAAGTCGGCCTTGTCGGTTAGGAGCAGAACCCTCCACAGGTGCTTTGAAACATCGAAAAGAGTGTCCACCTCGCGTTCCACGACGGTGTGGAGATCGGTCCTGCCCAGCTCAAAGAACGAATGGACGGGGATGTCACGAAAAGGTACGTTGAAGAGAAAGGAAGGTCCGCCTTCCGCGGAAACGATGCGCGCCCTGAGTGACGGATAGCGTTCCCACAGGCTGCGGCAGGCATGCTTCACGAGCTGTATGTCGAGAGGCCCCGCTATTCTTGCCGACACGCTCAATACGGCGGGCCCTCCGAACAGCTCTTCATGAGCGCGATAGAAGAAGGCTTCCCCTGCGCCCAGCGGTCTCGCAAGGATATCCTCTGAACGGTCCTGCCCTTTAAGCGGCCCTGCGCGTCCTTGTGGTCGCCTTATCATCCTTCATCCATTGTGCTCCAGATGGCGCCGTTTCTGCAACCCTTTTCAGCGGGGTCTGCCGGGAAAGGGCAAAAAAGACCGGGACACCTTGAACGGCGGCCCGGTCAACTGTCGGTGGTGCCGGCCGGCGCCTATTCGTTGGCGGCTCGTGCCTCGGAGGATGCGTCCGTCGTCGATACGGTCACAACGGAAAGCTCCTCGGAAGACAACATCTTTTCGGCATCGAGGATGATAATGAAGCTGTCCTCCCTCTTGCCCATGCCCCTGATGAATTCGGTCTTCAGATGGCTTCCCACGCGCGGCGCCGGTTCTATGAGGTCGGGATCGAGTTCGAAGACCTCTTCCACGGAATCGACGAGGGCGCCGATGATGGTCTTCTCTTCTTCGAAGGAAACCTCGATGACTATTATGCAGGTGTTGACGGTCTTTTCCGTCTCCTTGAGCCCGAATTTCAGCCTCATGTCGAGCACGGGGACAACGCTTCCACGAAGGTTGATGACCCCTTTCATGAAATCCGGTGTTCCCGGCACCCTGGCGACGGAGGTGAACTCCAGTATCTCCCTGATATGACATACGTCCATTCCGAATATCTCACCTCCCAGGTGGAACGTCAGGTATTGCCGTGTTTCTGTTATTGCTGGAACGCTCATGGTCTCTCCTTCCCTGTCGGGGATCGATACCGGTCCCAGGGCCCGCGAGCGGTATGACGCGAAGTCGTGCCCGCATGGCCCCGGTCCCCACCATCTTATGATCGCTCGAATTCGCTGTCCGGCTTCTCGTTGCCGCCGGTCGCCAGATCGAGACGGATGGCCGGGACGACCCCGGGTGCCGCCGTCTTCTTCGGGGCGGCAGCCAGAGCGGGCGCGGTGATGGTGGGCGACTTTCGCGATGCGCTCCTTCCTGTTCCGTCGATCCTGAAGAAAGCGATGGCGTCCATCAGCAGTTCCGCCTGGCTTGACAGTTCCTCCGACGTGGAGGCCATCTCCTCCGTAGCGGAGGCGTTGCGCTGGATGACCTGATCGAGCTGCTGGATCGCCTTGTTGATCTGCTCCGACCCCGTGTTCTGCTCGTTGCTGGCCGCGCTGATCTCCTGGACGAGCTCCGCCGTCCTCTGGATGTCGGGGACGATCTTAGTGAGAAGCTCTCCCGCTTTTTCCGCAACTTCCACGCTGGAAGAGGAGAGCTTGCTGATCTCCCCCGCGGCAAGTTGGCTTCTCTCCGCCAGTTTTCTCACCTCCGTGGCCACAACGGCGAAGCCCTTTCCGTGTTCCCCGGCCCGCGCCGCTTCGATGGCGGCGTTGAGAGCGAGGAGGTTCGTCTGCCGCGCGATTTCCTCGATGATGGATATCTTCGTCGCTATCTCTTTCATGGCAGATACCGTTTCTGCCACTGCCTGCCCGCCGCCCCTGGCGTCATCGGCAGCCTTGAGGGCGATTTTTTCCGTCTGGTGGGCGTTGTCGGCGTTCTGTCTTATGTTGGAGGACATCTCCTCCATGGACGAGGAGACCTCTTCGGCTGAGGCCGCCTGCTCGGTGGCCCCTTCCGAGATCTGCTGCGATCCGGAACTCATCTGCCGGCTGCCGGCAGTGACGTTCCCGGCGGCCGTATTCACATTGGCCACCACCTCGCGGAGTCTCTCCACCATGTTGCGCATGGCCGTGAGCAGCTGCCCCATCTCATCGCTTGTCTTCACCTCAACCGTCATCGTGAGGTCGCCCTCGGCAAGGCGGTTGGAGACGGAAAGAGCCTGGGAGACGGGTGCCGTAATGCTTCTCGTGATAAGAAGGGCGATGAATACCGAGAAGAGCAAGGCGAAGGCCCCTATACCGAGAAGGACGTTCCTCGTGTTCTTTTTCGTCCGCACGCTGTGGTTGTAGAGTTCGTTCATCTGTTCAGTCTGGTACTTCACCATTTCGACGAGGGCCGCCTGTCCTTTTTCCGTCGCCGGCCGTGCCTTCTCCGCGTTGAGCTGCGCCGCTTCCTTGAACTTGCCTGTGTTGAGAAGCTCCACTATCCTGACGTTCGCCTCCTTCCCCTCGTCGACGCAGCTCTGGAACTTCTGGAGTATCTCCTTTCCCTTCTCAGACCTGTCGATCTTCTGCAGTTCGTCGAGCGATTCCCTGTATATTGTCCTGGCGGCCGCTATCTTTGCCTTTGCCTTCTCGTGTATCTTCTTGTCATCGAGGGACGTCATTGTAAGGATGCCCTCCGTGAGGTCCGACAGGGCCGTGTTGGCGGCCCTGGCCAGTTCCACCTTATGGTTACCCTCCTTCACGATGCGGTCCATGCTGTCGCCCATGGACTTGAGACCCATGACCCCGAGAACGGCCATGACGACGAGCAGGAGCGTAACAACCCCGAACCCGGCTGCGAGACGAGATCCTATCCTCATGTTACCCAATTTCATCGCTTGTTCCTCCTTATCGGTATATGCGGGTCCGCATGACCGCGTTGAGGTACTGGCATCGGTGCGCGGGCTTCGTCAGTGTCATGCGAGACGACATCGAGGGAGGTGTTCAGAGTTCCCTTCGTCGTCTTCCAAAGTCATTTTCGTTCCCGGGCGGAAGCGCTTAAGGAGAAAGGGTATCAAAATAGTGGGGGTGGAATATAAGGTATTGCCTTATATCAGGACAGGGAGGAGAGGTAGGATACGAGGTTGACCTTCTTCCTGTTCAGGCCGAGTTTCCTGCGGATATTGTTCCTGTGGAAACTGACAGCGCCGGGGGATACACCGAGGAGTTCCCCGATCTCCTTCGTGGTCTTGCCTGTCTTGATGAGGTTCGCCACCTGAATCTCGGCGGGTGTGAGGCTGGAGTACTTGAGGCTCATCTTCCTGGGAAAGGCGGAGGCGATATCTTTGAGTCCCGACTCGATCATCGTCACATACGCCATGTGGCTCGCGTCGAGCCTGCACCTTTTCAGTTTTTGCACGAAGGGCATTACCAGGGCCTCGATATTCGAGACCATCCTTTCCTCAATGTCGCGCTGGTCCTGTTCTCTGTGCTGGAGCAGTACCTTGAGGGTTGTATTCAGCTCGCCAAGCTCGCTCGACCTTGATTCCAGATCGAATCGGATCGTACCGAGGGTTTCCTCGACTCCCTGCTTTTCCCTCAGCGCGGCCCTCAGTCTCTCTTCCGATTCCCTGAGCGTCGACTCGGTGTCCTTGCAGCCCGTGACGTCCCGTATGGATTCTATGGCACCGAGGAACCTGCCTTCAACGTCGAAGAGGGACACCGCCACCGCCCTGAGCTGTTTGCATATGCGGTCGGCCATCACCTCGGCGAAGACGGCGTTGCCCCTCTTCGTGACGCTGTCGTACAGGCCGGGCATCGCCCCGGCGCCGTCTACCGCCACGTCGATGAGGAGCGGTCTCTGTCGGCCGTAGAAAGGCACCGCGCAGGCCCGGCAGCTCCGGCCGAGCATGTCCGACCTTTTTGTGTCTGTCATCTCCTCGATCGCCCTGTTCCATGCGACGACCTTGCGGGTGCCGTCGACGATAAAGGTAGCGTCGGGCAAAAACTCAATGATCTCGGCAAGAAGGTCCGTATCCACGTATCGATGCCTCTTTTTCCGGTATGGTGGTATGTACCATAAGAGGGATGAAAAGGGAAGAGGCAGTCCGGGCAGCCTCCTGTCGAAGTGAACAAATCTGAAACGCGAAAGGAGCATCAATTCCACGTGTTGCAGGCCACCGGAAAATTCCATGGAGAATTCATCTATATCTTTCTTATAAAATACTGATGCCTTTTTCCTGCCCGCGGGACCGAGCTCATGGGCCTGGTTTTGAGGAGATGCCCGAACGCCCGCGGGCAGGTCCTCCGGGAGACGGAAAGGTTTTGCATTCACGGGAGAAACGATGGAGAATATAAGAGGTTCCGAGACTATGGTCATACCTGTCTTCCTTCCCCATGCGGGTTGCGCTGTGCGTTGTATCTACTGTCACCAGGGATACATTACCGGTATCGATGAAAAGAGCGTCAGGGAGAGGATCGATCGGGCGCTGGGCGGCAGGGTGGAGCCCTGCGAGGTAGGTCTCTTCGGGGGGAACATCTTCGGGGTTAAGTCCGCAGATCTGGAGAGGCTTTTCTCCTTCTTCGCCGCCTACCGGGGTATAGTGCGGGGTTTTCGTCTTTCCACGAAACCCGTTCCGCTCCGGGACGACACCATCGACATCCTCAAGCGCAATGGCGTGCGACTCATCGAACTTGGCATTCCCACATTCAACGATGTCATTCTTGCCGCCCTCAACAGGGCCCACACGGCGAAGGACCTCTTTCGGGCATTTGACAGGCTGGAGGGGGAGGGTTTCAGGCTTGCCCTTCAGCTCATGGTGGGCCTGCCCGGCGAGACAATGGGCGATATCGAAGAAGCGGTGGAGAACACGCTGAGGCTGAGACCGGAATACATCCGCATCTATCCTCTCGTGATCCTCAGGAACACACCTCTTTACAGATTTTACGAAGCCGGAGAGTTTATCCCCATTGCCTTCGACGAGGCCATCGAGAGGGCGGTCCTCATTTACCGGAAGGTCCGTCAGGAGGGTATAGACGTCGTCAACGTGGGTCTCACGGACAATGAGATGGTCAGGGAGATGGTTGCCGGGGGGTTCTACCATCCCGCTTTCGGCAATCTCGTGCAGTCGCGCATATTTCGCGACGCGCTGGGATCAGCTATCGGGAAACTGAAAGGCTCCGGGCGGGCCACGGTCATCCTCCACAGGAACGATATCCCTCTCCTCGTTGGCTACAGGAGGGAGAATCTGAAGTATTTCGCGTCGCTGGGCATCGACCTTGGTTGGGACCCGTCAGGTGCCGAACGGGGAAGCTTCGAGGTCATAAGGGGAAGAGAGAGGGTGAAGGGGAGGATGATAGAGAGAAGAGAATGACCAATGACCAAATTCCCATAACCAAAGAAACAAGGATCAAGAATAGCTTTGCCTTTCCCATAACCCATAACCCATAACCTGCCTCATTGCCCTTTGGTCATTGGTCATTTTTTCTTTCAGAACCACGTTCTGATGAATTTGAAGAGGTAGTCGATCTTGAATATCCTCGAGGGTTCGAGAGAGAGGGCCTTCCGGTAGTGGTCCCGTGCCAGTCTGAGGTCTCCTGAACGGTAGAACCGCCGGAACAGCTCGACACAGCGATTGGCGGTGAAGGGCCTTCTTATGTGCTCAAGCCTGCCCCCGAAATAGGGGTCGTCGAAGATCGCCTCGACGAGGCCCGTACCCTGTCTTTTCAGGTTCGCTATGTTATGGCGCAGGCTGTCGGGATGGCTGTAGGCGGCTGCTGTGGGCCGTGCGAGAAAACACCCTTTCTTTTCGAAGAATACCTTCGCGAAGAAGAGGAGGTCCTCCCCGTTATCGAGGTCGGTGGCGAATGAGAACTCCCTGGCGTGGTCCGCCCTCATCAGTACCGCGCATGTCGCGTGGGGTATGCGCTTGAGGAGGAGGGCCTCGGCAAGGCCGGTGGAGACCATGTCCTTGAGCCTCTCGTCAGCGCGGAAGGAGGTCTTGCCCGTCTCGTCCATGGAGAAGGTTGTCGAGGTCACGAAATCGATATCCCTGTCGTTAAGCATGACGGCAAGCCGGACTTCGATCGAGTCCTCGGTGAGACGGTCGTCGGCGTCGAGGAAGACGATGAAATTTCCCTTCGCTTCTTTGAGCCCCCTGTTGCGCGCCGAGGAGACCCCCTGGTTCTCCTGATAGTGGTAGAGGACCCGCGGGTCACCGATGCTCCTCACCATCTCTCCCGTACCGTCCGTCGAGCCGTCGTCGATGACGATGACCTCCAGATTGCCGTGGGTCTGTTGCAGGCACGACTCGATGGTCCGTGACAGGTACCTCCCGTAATTCCAGGTGGGTATGATAATGGATACGAGGGGGTTTTCCTTTGTCACCTCTTACCGCCTTTTCTTCTGCTCCAGAGCCTTGAGGAGCACTGCCTCCATCTCGTCGGCGTTGCGCTCCATGGTGAAGGACTCCATCTTCTTCCGCGCGTTCCTCCCCATGGTCTCCTGCCTTGCCGGGTCGTCAAGGGCGCAGATGGCGGTGCTCAGGGCCTCGACGTTGTCCGCCTCGTCGATGACGTAGCCCTCATCGGGAGAGACGAAGGCGCATGCCCCGTTCCACCGCGTGGTGATGACGGGCAGGCCCGATGCCATACCCTCCATGGTGGTCAGCGAGCAGGCATCGTAGTAGGTGGGGTGGGCAAGCACATGGGCCTCACGGTAGACCTCCTCCGGCTCGGAGCGCTCGCCCGCGAAGATCACGCGGTCAGCGATGCCCGCCTCAGCAATGAGGTCCCGGTATCTCTCCTTCCTGCCCCGGCCCATCACGGTGAGCCGCACGTCCCTGCCCTGCCGCACCGCCCTTCCCATAGCCGTGATGAGGGGGGAGAGTCCCTTGAGCCTGAAATTTCCGGCGCAGAAGAGGACCGTCGTGGGGCCCGCGGGCCTCTTCTGCGCCGGTCTGAAACGGTCCGTGTCGACGCCGTTGTAGACGACGTCGAAGGCGTCCCTGTCGATGCCGTAGTAGGCCGACATGTGGTCCCGGACCATGTCGGAGATGGCCACTATCCTTGTGAACCTGCGTCTTTTCACCGAGTACCCCTCTATCCAGCGCTGGACGGTCTGGTTGAGGCTTTTTTTCAGGAGGAACGCCTTCACGCTGCGGTCTCCTCCCGGCCCGTAGCTTGCGATCTCCCTTTCCATCCAGATGCTCTGCACTCCCCCGTGGCTCTGGTAAACGTCGAGGTCGAGGATGTTGCCATAGCCCAGCATGATGTCGGGACGGACCCTGCCGAGGGCCTGCCGGTGCGTGAGCGCGAAGGAGAGGTTCCTGCGCCACCGGGGAAAGGAATTCGTGCGGAGGTGTACGAGCCTGACGCCTTCCATCTCGACGCCGTGGGCGCAGAAGACACAGACCTCGTGACCTCTGCGGGCAAGCCTCCCCGCGAGGTCGAAGGTGTAGCGTTCGGCGCCGCCTTTCTTGGGGTCGAAATTGTATATTGCGAGACCGATCTTCATCCTTCGTCACTCCGCGTCGATGAGGGGTTCGGCAAGGCGGGTCACGCGCGCCTGCCCATTGTCACGAGGGAATCGTAGAAACTCTTCATGGCCTTTGCCTGAAGGCGGAAGCTCCATTCGTTGTCGGCACGGTTTCGGGCGTTCTCTCCAAAGGCGCGCCGTCTGGCGGCGTCGCTGACAAGAAGCTCCATCTTGCCCGCGAGGTCCGCCGCGTCCCAGGTCGTGACGTACCCGGTCCTGCCGTCCTCGACGAGATCGGGGAGCATTCCCCTGTCGGACACGATGGCGGGCCGTCCCATGCTGAGCACCTCCCGGAGCGCCCGACCGCTGCCGTCGCTTCCGGCGCGCATCATGATGTAAAGGTCGAAGGTGTGTATCATCGAGAAATAGTCATCGATGCGGTACCCGGCGATCACGACGTCCTTCTCGATGCCAAGCTCCTTGAGAGGCTTCACGACGCTCGTCTCCATCTGGGAGCTGCGGCCCACGATGACGAGCTTGACCCTGTTTACGCGGGACCGAAGCATAGCGAAGGCCTTGAGGATAATATCGTAGCCGCGGTCGGGCTTGAGTCTGCCGATGACGCCGATGACGCATTCGTCGGGGGCGATGCCGAGTTCGGCGCGCAGGTCCTTTACCGGCCCGTCGTAAGGTTTGATCCCCGGGGGGATGACGCGAAGGCGCTCTTCGGGAAAGGCGAAGCTTTTCCGGTCGCGCTCGGCAAGCCTCTTGCTGTGGGTCACGAGGCCGTCCGTTCTCGCCATGGCCCAGGACATGAAAACGTTCGCGGGGAGTCCGTCCCTTTTGTGGTCCGTCCTCACGAGGAGGGGCCGCGCCCTTAAGAGGGAGAGCGCCGTGACGGCGGTGAAGTAATCGTGGGAAAGGTGGGTGTGGACGATGTCGAACTTCTCCTTCTCCACGTAAGGGTTGAAGGAAGTGAGGTCATGCCACCAGTCGCGTGTGGAGAAATACCTGTTAAGCCTCAAACCCTCGTAGCGGTGAAGCCCCCTTTTATCGGCTTGACCGTCGACGGTCCTTTCGCGAAAATCGGCGGGCGATTTCCTGCAGGCGAGGACGACGTCGACGCCCTCGTTCCCGAGGTTCTCACAGAGGGAAAGCACCGGCTCGGCGGGCCCCGTCCATTTCCAGTCGCTGAAGAGGTGAAGTATCTTCATCTTCCGTAGAATTCACCGATCGTGCGGCATATGAAAGCGATCTGATCTTCCCTGAGCGACGGGTGGACGGGCAGGGAGATGATCTGCCGTGACGCCTTTTCGGCCTTCGGGAAGGAGCCCTCGCCGTACCCGAGGTGGCTGTAGACCTTCTGAAGATGGATGGGTGTCGGGTAGTGGACGAGGGTGGTGACCCCCCTGTTGCTGAGGTATGCCCTCAACGCCTCCCTTTCCTTAACGGCAATGACGTAAAGGTGATAGACGTGGTACGCGTCAGGCATCGTGACGGGCCGGGAGACAGGCAGGCCTTCGAGGCCCCTGTCGTACAGGGCGGCGTTGCGCCTTCGCCCCTCGTTCCACTCGTCGAGGTGGGGGAGCTTGACGGAAAGCAGCGCGGCCTGCAGTTCGTCAAGGCGGGAGACAAAACCCTGAATGTCGTGGACATGCCGGTCCGACTGGCCGTGGGCGCGGAGCATGAGCATCCTTCTGAAGGTATCCTCGCTGTCGGTGACGACGATCCCGCCGTCGCCGTAGCATCCGAGGTTCTTCGTGGGATAGAAGCTGAAGGCGGCCACGTCGCTTAAGGTCCCCGCGTTTCGGTCCCTGTAGCGCGAGCCGTGGGCCTGACAGGCATCCTCCATGATCCTGACGCCGTACCGTGCGCAGATGTTCCTTATCTCATCCATCCGGCAGGGCTGCCCGTAGAGATGGACGGGCACGCAGAGCTTTATGCCCTTCTCTTTCGCCAGAACCTCCTCGAGCGCCGCGGGGTCCATGTTGTAGGAATCTTCCTCGATATCGCAGAAGCGGGGAACGAGGCCGCCCTCGGAGAGGGCCATCGCCGTGGCGATGTACGTATTGGGGGTGGTGACGAACCTGTCGCCCTCCTTAAGGCCGAGGGCGAGTCCGCCTATCTTGATCGCGTCGGTGCCGCTTGCGACGCCGACGGCATACCTCGTGCCCACGTGGGCGGCGAAGGCCTCTTCGAAGGACGCGACCTCCCTGCCGAGGATGTATTCCCCGGAGGAGAGCACCTTCTCGAATGTCTTCACGAGTTCCGCCTTGATCGCGGCATGGTCTCCTTCTATATCGAATATCCTTACGTTCACGAAACTGCACCGTCCTTATTCAGTCGTGGTATCCCTCAAGGTTTACCAGTATTCCTTCCTGTGCTTCCGGTAGAAATCGATGGTCCGGGCTATCCCGTCATCGAGGGATATCGCCGGCTGCCAGCCTGTCGTCCTCATTATGCGCGTTATGTCGGCATAATAATCGCCGGGCTCCACTTCCTTGCGCTCTCTGGTGAACTCGGTGAACTTCGTCCTGCCTGTCCCGGCGATGGCGACGATTCTCCCGGCAAGGTCGAAGAAGCTCACGGGGACGCCCGTGCCCACGTTGAAGACCTTCCCGTAGGCCTCCTCCGCAGCCGCCACCTTGAGCATCGAGCCCACGAGGTCTTCGACGTAGAGGAAATCCCTCAATATCCTGCCGTCGCCGAAGACGGGAATCTCCTCGTCGTCGAGGGCCTTGCGGATGAACCAGTTGAAGACCCCGTACTCGTCGTGGGCCATCTGGTGGCGCGGCCCGTAGGTGTTGGTGATGCGAAGACAGGCGCCCCTTATCTTGTAGACGTCGTCATAGACGAGGATCATCTTCTCGGCCGTCAGGTTTGTCACGGCGTAGATGCCCTTGGGGTTTGTCGGGTGGTCTTCGTCGACGGGCAGCTTGACGCTCGATCCGTACTCACCCCGTGTCCCGGCGAAGATGACCCTGGCGTCCCTGTTGTGGTGGCGCAGGGCTTCGAGGAGGACGAGAGTCCCCGTGCAGTTGATCTCCAGGTCCTGCAGGGGGTTCTTCATGCTGTCCACGTGGTTGACCTGACCAGCCAGGTGGAAGATATAGTCCTTCCCTTTGACGAGATGGTCCATGGAAAGCTGATTGCGGACGTCGGAGACGTTGACCGTCACCCTGTCGGCGATGTCGCGTATGTTGAAGAGGTTGCCGCCCTGGCGCGGGAGCATGTTGTCGACGATGGTGACCCGCGCGCCGAGCCTTACGAGCTCTATGCAGAGGTTGCTGCCGATGAAGCCGAGCCCTCCGGTGACAAGGACCTCTTTGTTATCGAACACCTTTCTTTCCTCCCTCACCTTTCTCCATCTCCCACAGCCGGGCGTGCTTCATGAAGACGTAGTACATGGTCGATGCCATGATGATGATGCCGGGCACACCGTCGAGGAAGCCCATCTTGAAGATGTAATCCCTGAAGAAGCGCCAGACGGGACGGAACACCATGTTTGCCAGGTGAAAGCCGCGGCCCGCCGTAAAAAGGTCCCGGGCGTAGGCCTCGGAATAACGGTCTATCGTCCTCAGCTGATGGGCTGAATCCGCATAGGGCGTATGGAGGTAGTGGTTCCTCAGGTGCCCCACCTTTCCTTTCACGTGGACCTTCGCGTGTATGCCGCCCTCCCAGCCGCCCCGGTCTTTCCTGTAGAGCCGTATCTCCCGGTCCGGGTACCAGCCTCCGTGTCGTATCTCCCGCCCCAGATAGATGTTGCGCCGGTCCGCGATGTAGCCGTCGCTTGCCGAACCCGAGACGAGAATGTCCTCCACCTCTTTCCTGAACTCCTCCGTGAGCCATTCGTCGGCGTCGATGAAGAGGACCCAGCGGTTCTTGCACCGGTCCTGGGCGTGCTGGTATTTCTCCCTGAGGTCCGTCGTATCGAGGTGAAAGACCTGCTGCGTGTACCCAAGGGCTATATCCGCCGTGCCGTCGGGGCTGTGGGAATCGACGACGATGACCTCATCCGCCCATCCGGCGATGCTCTCGAGCGCCCGGGCGATGGTGGCGCTGTTGTTGAAGGTGATCATATACACCGACAGCGGTACTTTCGTCTCCCGATCTCTTTCCATTCCCATGTGGTCCGATGGTGTTACAATACACTAAAAAGTGTTTGAAATCAAATAAGAAGGAAGGGGAAGAGATAGGACCTATAGGAGTGGATAAGACCTATAGGACATATCGGACTTATAGGACAAATAGGACCAATAGGACCTACAGGTCTCACATGTCCTATCGGTCCTGGTCTTATAAGTCCTATTTGGTCCTGTAGGTCTTATGTGTCCTATAGGTCCTATCTTTCCTATAGGTCCTATTGGGTTGTTCTATCCGGGACCTTCCCGCTATTTTTCTCTCAGGTTCTTTATCGTCTTTATGATGTCCCGTGTCGAATGGTCCTTGGGGTCGCCGACTATGGCGACCCTTCCCCCGTAGGACATGACGATGTCGCGCTCTGGGACGTTTTCCTCCGTGTAATCCGTTCCCTTGGCGTGTATGTGTGGTTTGAGGGTGGCCAGCAGGTTCTCGACGGTGGGATCGTCGAAGAGGATGACGTAGTCGACGCAGTCGATGGCCGATATGATCTCCGCCCGCTCGGCCGCCGGGGTGACGACCTCCTTGCGCTTGCCGAGACCGGTGACGGAGGCGTCGTCATTGACGGCGACGACGAGGATGTCCCCCAGTTCCTTCGCCCCCCTCAAGTACCGCACATGCCCCACATGGACGATATCGAAGCACCCGTTCCCGAACACAACCCTCTTCCCCGCCGCCTTCTGCCGGTCGACGATGGCTTCAAGCTCATCCAGACTGTTGACTATCTTCCCCATGGCCTATCACCCATGACCCATTACCCGGTAGCGCGCAAGCGCTACAGCACTCCCCCGTTCTCTATCGATTTCTTCAGTTCCGCGACGGCCACCGTCGCCGTTCCCCTTTTCATGACGACGATACCCGCAGCGTAGTTCGCTATCCGGGAGGCGTCGAGGAAGCCCGCCCCGCTGGCGAGGGAGAGCGCCACCGCCGCGCAGACCGTGTCCCCGGCACCGGTAACGTCCGCCACGTCATCCTTGCCGGATATGGGGATGTGGTGGGTCTTCCCGTCCTTCAGAAAGAGCGTCATGCCCTTGTTGCCGCGGGTGACGAGCAGGGCGGAAAGGCGCATGCCGGACAGGACCCTGAACCCCACGTCCTCTATGGGGTCCTTCTCGGTAAGGCCCGCCAGGGCGTAGGCCTCCGCCTCGTTGGGGGTGATCATGGTGAACCCCGAGAACTTCTTCAGGCTGTAGCGTGAGTCCCCGACGACGATCTTGTCGTTGGCGAGGATCTTCATGTATTCGATCACCTTGCCGCTCGCGGCGCCGTGCCCGTAGTCGGAGACGATGACCGCATCCACGTGGGGGCAGATCGCGGCGACCCTTTCCATGAGGAGGGCCTTTTCCTTCGCGCTCGGCCTGCCGCCGTCATCCCTGTCGATGCGGATGACCTGCTGCTTCGAGACGTGCGTGTCCCCGGCGAGGATCCGTGTCTTTGTCACCGTGCCGGCGCTCGCGCGGATGATGCCCGCGGTATCGATGTTCTTCCTTGCCGAAAAAAAATCCATGAGCTTTCCACCCATGGAATCGCTCCCCACGAAGCCGACGGGATAGACCGTTGCCCCGAGCGCCGCAAGGTTGTTGATGGTATTACCGGCGCTGCCGGGATAGATCTTCGATTCCTCGTACCTGACCACGACCACGGGGGCCTCCCTGGAGAGGCGGTAGGGTCTCCCCATGATGAAGACGTCTGCTATGATGTCACCAACGACGCATATCCTCTTTCCGCGGAAACGGTCAAGAAAACCGAGGAGCCCCGTCCGGTCCCTCCCTTCGGCCTTTCTCTTCGGTCCCTTCACCTCGTGCTCAGACTCTTTCTTCAAGGATGTCCCCCACTATCTCCGCGATCTCACGCGGTTTGATCTCCGTCATGCACGCATGGCCCCCGTCGCATTTCTTCCTGTTGCAGGGGCGGCAGGCCATATCCTTCGAGACGACGCGCGTATGTCCGCCCGGGTAGGCGGTGTAGCGTTCGTCCATCGGCCCGGCGAGGACAACGGTGGGGACGGACAGTGCCGCGGAGATGTGGCGCGGCCCGGTGTCGTTGCTCACCACGAAGGCGGCCCGGGACAGGCACACCTTCATGTCCCGTATGTTCATCGATCTGATCCCGACGCGGTCCCTGGCGCGTATCCCTTCATGGACCCTGCGGGCAAGGTCATTCTCGTCCCTGCCGGGAAGCATGTAGATGTTCATGTCGTACCTTTCGATGACCTCATCGGCGAGTTCGGAGAAATACGCCGCGGGCCAGCATTTCGAGGGGCCGTACTGGGCGCCCACGATCATGACGCCGTATGGCCTCGTCATGTCGGGGAACTCCTCGTCGAACTTCTTCTCCTCGTCGGCCGACACGGCAAGGACAGGCGCTTCGATCGTCCGCGGCACCCCGAGCGTGTCCGCGATCCTGAGATAGTGCTCGACGGTGGATTGAAGCTCCTTCGTCTCGGGGACCTTTACGTTCAGCATGAAGCCCCGCCTGTTCCGGGCGTATCCTATGACGTCGCGCACCCTCAGGTTGAAGAAGAAGAGGGCCGACCTGAACGAATGGGGCAGGGCGATGGCCCGGTCGAAGCCCGCCCTGTTGAGCCTGTTCGTCGTCTCGAAGAAGAGGCCGAGCCCCTTGCCGCGGATGGGGACGAAACGGTCGAAGAGGCCGAGTCCGTTATACAGATGGATGGCGCTCTCCTTTCCCATGGCCCATATTTCGTCCCCGGCGCACTGCCGGATGGCGTGGAGGAAAGGGACGGCCATCACCATGTCGCCCAGCCAGTTAGGCAGATATACTATCGTCTTCCCAGTCACTCCTCACGCCCATGAAAGCATTGTATCTCACAGTATAATGGAGTCCGCCCGATTTTTCCATCTCCTGGTTGAGTTCCTCCACCCTACTGAGGATACCGTCCCTCTTGTCGCGCCACGTCTTCTCGTCCATGTCCTCTATCTCTTCCACGAGACGCCGGAAGCCTTCGGTGTGCTCCAGCCCTGAGTACGCGTTGACAAAAGCGCACAGCAAGGTTTTGACCTTGTCGCAGTAAAGGTCTACGTCCGGGCCGAGCCTCATGCAGGTCTCGTCGGTGAAGTTGTCGAGCCTCTCCATCTCTTTGAGGTCAACCTGGCCCGAGGAAAGGGCGATGCTGTACGCTTTTGTCCCCACGAAGGGAAAGAAGAGGGACCAGCGGAAACGTCCGGGCTTGATGGAGGCGATGAGGTCGACGGTCTCCCTGATGTCGCCGATCGTCTCGTGGGGCAGGCCGAGCATTACGAAGGCCGACGTGTGAAGCCCGTGCCTGTGGGCGACGGCAAAGGCGTCTTCGATGTGCTTGTTCGTCATGTACCGGCTCAAGACCTTGCGGCGTATCCGGTCGCTGCCGCTTTCGAGGCCGAACTTGACGATACGGCATCCCGCGTCCTTGAGGAGCCCGGCCGTCTCGTCGTCGAAGATGCGGGCATGGGCATTGCAGACGAAGCTTATGTCCGTGACCGATCTGTACCGCTCGGTGAACTCCCTGAGCCAGACCTTGTCGAAGGTGAAGATGTCATCGTCAAAGATGAACATCTCTATGCCCGAGTAGCGGCCGAGGAGATACTCGATCTCGGAGATCATCTGGTCCACGGTGTGTCTCCTGATGTAGCCCCGCGGGAGGTGGCCGCTTTCCTTGTAGACCTCTATGATCTTGTGGTTGAGGCAATAGGTGCACCGGAAAGGGCAGCCCCGTGACGCGGTGAGACCCACCCAGCCGTCCTTCGCGTCTATCAGCTTCTGGAAATCGAAGATCTCGTAGTCCTTGAAGGGAAGGTTCGCTATGTCCTTGTAGGGACGCAGGGGTTCGATGACAGGTTTGCCTTCCTCCTTGCGGCCTATGTTCGCGATGCCCCGGGGGTCGCCCTTCTCGACGAGTTCGGCGATGGCCTCTTCTCCCTCGCCGACGCATATGAGATCGACCTCTTCGCGCATGAGCGTCTGTGCAGGGTCCATCGTGACGTGGATGCCCCCGAAAAGGATCGGCACGTCGGAGTATGTCTTGATATCCCGTGCTATATCGAGGGCATACTTGTACTGGTTGGTGAGGACGGAGAAACCGATGATGTCGGGTTTGAAGGTGAGGATGTCCTTCTTGATCCTGCCCATGTCCAGGGGATAGCCGAGTTTCTCGTTGATGTTGAGGAGCCTCGTTTCGATGCCCCTCGACCTGAGAAAGCCCGAGATATAGGAGATGCCGTAGTTGAACCCCACCTGGGTGTTGATGTTGGGATAGACGAAGAGAACACGCATACCCTTAATCCTCAGTCCTGAGAGGGATCTTCCGGAGGGCCGCGAAGACCTCGTCGGGAGATATGGCCATCATGCACTCCCGGGTCCTGCAGTCTTTTCTCTTGCAGGGGCTGCAGGAGAGGTCCTTCCGCAGTATGACGCTTCTGTTCGAGTAGGGGCGGTTGATGATGAAATCGGTGGGGCCGAAGAGGCTGAGGACGGGAACACCCGCGGCGGACGCGAGATGGGTCGTTCCCGTATCGCCCCCGATGTAGACGGCGCTCCGTGCGAGAAGAGCGTAGAGCTGTGCGATGTCCGTCTGGCAGGCAAGCCGGGCCCCGTCCCCCACCATCGCGGCGAGCCTCTGGGCTTCCTCGCGTTCGCCGGGACCCCAGATGATGACAACGCTGCCCATGCGCTCCTGCCTTATCATCCCGATGAGGTCGGCGTAGCGTTCGAGGGGCCATCTCTTGAAGGCTGAATCCCTGCTTGCAAAGGGGTTTACGGCAATGACGGGAGAGATGATGCCGTGTGACCGGAGGAAATCGTCTATGTATGCCCGGGCGCTGTCGTGCACGAGAAGGGGGGTGTCTCCGGGGGGATCGGCGCATCCGAGATAGCGGGCGGCAAGCATGTTGCGCTCCACCTTGTGTATCCTCTTCTCCACCCCCTCCACCTTTTCGGTGTAGAAAAGATGGCTCATGTCCTTTGCGAAGGTCCTGTCAAACCCTATCCGTCTCTTCCCCCGTGCCAGTTTCATGAGGGCCACGCTTTTCGCGATACCGTGGAGGTCGAGGATGCAGTCATATTCCCGCTTCCGGAGGTTCTTCAGGAAATCATGGAGGATATATCCCGTTGTCGCCAGGTGGCCCGCTTTCAGGTGTTTCGTCAGAGCGGCCCGGGGGAAGAAGAGTACCTCGTCGATAAAGTCCTGATGCGCAAGGATGCCCGTCACGGAACCTTCGGCAAGCCACGAGATGTGCGCCCCGGGAAAGCGCTGCCTCAAGGCTCGTACCGCCGGCACGCTCATCAGGACGTCACCGAGGGAGCTCAGCCGGATGATGAGGATACTACCCGGGTTTGCCATCTCGGAAGATATCTATGAGCTTCTGGGGTATCGTAACGGGTTTCCTGTCCGTATTGACACAGACATGCCTTGTCGATCCCTCGACGACCAGGGTCCCGTCCCTCGTTACGACGTAATGAAAGGTGATCCCCCGTGATTTCAGCTCCGTCACCCGGGTCTTGACTATGAGGATGTCGTCGTAGGTGGCTGTGTTGTAATACCTGGCATCCAGGCCGACGACGACGAAGTGGTATCCCAGCGTCTCGAGGTCCCTGTAAGGATAGCCCTTCTGGCGCATGTATTCGCTCCGTCCCACCTCGAAAAAGGCCGGATAATTGCCGTAGTAGACGATGCCCATCCTGTCGGTGTCCGCGTAGCGGACGCGCACCGGCACATCGACAAACTCCCCCTCGTCCCTGACATGGTCCCTTGTCTGCGCCGACATGGTCAGAGGGCCCTCATGAACTCGGGGCGCAGCATTGAAGGGTCGCGCTCGGAGAGCACATGCCGTATCGCCTGCAGCGTCTTCTCCTTCTCTTCGGGAAGCCAGGCCTTTACGGGAAGGTAGTTGGACGCGTGGTTTGACGCGAAGTACGTGTGTTCCACGTTGGTATTCTGGATCATGACATAAAGCTCTTCAAGAAGCATATAAGGATCGGGGACGACAAAGTCGCCCCTTTTTATCTCATCGGCGAGTTCCGTGCCGGGTACGACGATTACGCTCAGGGCACCGGCATAGTCAGGCTGGATCCTGCTCAAGAACTTTCCCGTCTCTTCCGCATGGATCTTGCTTCGCTCTACGCCGCCGAGCCCGAGAAGAACGGTTACGGAAAGGAGCATGCCCGCATCTTTCACTCTCTTCGCGGCCTCGGCCGTCCTGTCGAGTACCGTGCCCTTGCAGACCCTGTCGAGGACCACCTGATCGCCCGATTCCACACCGAGATAGACGATGCCGACGCCGAGCTCCTTGAGGGCCTTCAGTTCTTCCACGGATTTCTTGAGGATCGACTTCGTGTTCCCGTAGATGCCTATGCGCTCCATCTTCGGAAAGGCGTCCCTGACAAGCTGCACGATGGGCAAAAGCCTTTTCTGGGGAATGATCAATGCATCACCATCGGCCAGAAAGACCTTCTTTATGTAGCGGGCATACTGCTTCGCCTCGTTTACGTCCCCGGCTATCTCCTCGAAAGAGCGTACCCGGAACTTCTTCTCCTTAAAGGAGCCGCAGAAGGTGCATTTGTTGTGGGAACAGCCGATCGCGACCTGGAGGATAAGACTGTCCGCCTCGCTCGGCGGCCTGTAGATCGTTCCTTCGTATCTCATTGTTCAACCCTGTACACCTTTTCCCCTTCTCTCACAAGACCATATTTCTTTCTGACCATTTCTTCCAGATACCGGTCGTCCTCGCGTATCCTGTGAAGCTCCCTGGAAAGCGCCGCGTTCTCATCTTCCATCCTCAAGATCGCCAGTCGGGCCGTCCTCGCTTCCAGTTTGACCTTCAAAAGGTCGTATATTCCACCGTCCATGAGAATAAGGTGAAAGAAAATGGTTGAGAGAAAGACTATAAATCCGTATCTCTTTACGGGATTCTCTGCCATACTTTCTTTATATTAAAGGCACGGAAGTAAAATGTCAACCCGTGAGAGGCGCGTATGAAAAAAAGCCCTATCGGGGAGGGTACAGCCCCAGGGTCGCGCGGACCTCTTCCATCGTTGTGTCGGCAATCTCCCTGCAAGCGGCGGCTCCTCCCTCGAGGACGTCGACGACATAGTCCATGTCATTCTCAAGCTCGCGGGCTTTCTCGCGCACGGGTGTGAGCTCCCTCTTCACGTTCTCGAAGAGCATCTTCTTGCAGTCGATGCAACCGATGCCCGCCGACGTGCAGCCTCTGTCGATCTCGATAAGCATGGCATTGTCGGAGAAGGCGCGGTGGATCGTGTAGATGTTGCATACCTCCGGGTTGCCTGGATCCTTTCGGCGCACGCGGTTAACATCCGTCACCGCCGTGCGGAGCTTTTCCCATACCGCCTCTTCCTCCTCAAGTATGCCGATGTAATTCCCCAGGCTCTTCGACATCTTCGACTGGCCGTCGACGCCGAGTATTCTCGGGGCCATGGAGAGTATTTCCTCCGGCTCCGGGAATATGGGTGTGAAGCGGGAGTTGAACTTCCGCGCCACCTCGCGGCAGAGTTCTATGTGCTGCACCTGGTCTTCTCCCACGGGGACATAGCCTGCCTTGTAGAGCAGAATGTCGGCCGCCTGGAGGACGGGGTAATCCATGAGTCCCATGTTGATGTTCGCCCGGTGCTGCCTGGCCTTGTCCTTGAACTGCGTCATCCGTTCAACCTCACCTATGGGGGTGACGGTGTTGAATATCCAGGCCAGTTCGGTATGCTCCGGGACGTGGGACTGGACGAAGATCTTCGATCTCTCCGGCGTGAGTCCGCAGGCAAGGAGAATAATGGCCGTGTCGAGGGTGCGCTTCTTCATCTCCTCCACGGGGTACTCGATCGTTATGGCGTGGTAGTCGACAACACAAAAGATACAGTCATACTCATCCTGGAGATATGCCCAGTTCCTGATGGCTCCGACGTAGTTGCCGAGATGTATCTCGCCCGTTGGCTGTATCCCGCTGAAGATCCGCTTCATCTATCCTCCATAAAGAACGGAAATCTCTTTCCCCGCGATTTTTATCGTGTTTAATGTACATCAAACGGAGGGACAAATCAAATGACCGTAGAAAACGGTTGAAGCCGCTTGCCGCTTGAACAGCTTGAACGTAAAGACGAAGAGACGAACCGGGCATGGATGCCGGGTGTCACCGGATTTCTTTCCAGATTCTCGAGCGACTTGCGAGAGTGCGCAAATCTTCTTGCCTGGAACTGTTGAACGCTGGAACGGGAAGAAAAGAGCAGCGGGCCGAAAGCCCGCTGTTTCTTTCTTCGTTTGAACCTTCTTTACTTCACCCATTCCCTCCAGGTGAGGCCCGTCTTCTTTTCCCAGTCCGATTCGAACCTCCCTGTGAAGAAGGAATGAAGTTTCTCGAACAGACGGGCCCACCCTGACTGGAAATCCGTGGTGAGAACGTCTTCGAGGAAGGGGACTATGTCCCCGAGCTGGTCCTTCGGGAGATAGGCGCGTGCTTTCATCTCATAGGACTTTTTGAGGGCCCCGGGGTTCAGGGCGTGCGTTGTGAGCATGACGACCTTGAGCTTTTTGCTCACGGCAATGTCGAGCAGGTCAAAGCCGCGAACACCCATGATGTCGAGGATGACGATATCATAGCTCCTCGTGTGGAGAAGGTCCGATGCGGCCTCGAAGCTGGTGGCCGTGTCGAAAGCGCAATCCGGGCAGGCATCCACGATCTCTTCTTCCAGCACCTTGAGAATATCGGATTCGTCATCGACGGCCAGGATCTTCCTTCCATTGAGAATGGGTTCCGTCATTTTTGTGTTTTTATGCTTTTAACTCCGACATCACAGGGGAGGTATGCGCACCGTGAAGCATGAGCCTGTACCCTCTCCGCTCCTGAGTGATATCTCCCCCCGCATCTTCTCGACAAGGTTCTTCACACAGGAAAGACCGAATCCCAACCCTTCGGGTTCGTCCTTTCTTCTGTTCACGTGGAAGAAACGCTTGAATATATAGTCCTGTTTCTCGGGGGGGATCCCCTCGCCATCGTCCTCAACGGCCACGACGAGGTCGAGGTCTCCCGTTATGGTGAGCCTCATCGCGCTCTTGCGATACTTGAGGGCATTGGAGATGAGGTTTCTGAGGATCTGGCGTATCTTCTTGGGATCGTGGGTGAAGGGAGACTTCTCATATCTGCCTGCAACCTCTATGGTAATGCCGTTGCGCGCGAGGATGTCGACGTAGGAGGATGCTTCGGCATGCGCCAGCTCCTCACCGATTTCGGGAGCAGCGACCTCGACGGCATCAACCAGCGCCTCCCTGAGGATGTCGGAGATAAGGAACGCATCCTTTCTGAAAAGACCTTCTTCAGAACGGTAGACCTCGATGATCTCCAGAAGGAGGGCCTTCGCCTTTTCGGCGTTGCGCTGTGCCCTCTTCAGGGTGTCCCGCTGGTATTCATTGTAGGGTTCGCACTTGTCTTCCTTGGTCAGCAGGTTGTTGACGCTTGTCAGTACGATCGACAAAGGACCGGTGAGATCATGGATAAGGAGGTCTACGAGGGGGTCTTTGCGGGTCATGCACCAAGCCTTGGATTAAGGACCTGACTCGTCCCTAGTACTGGTTCTAAGATATTCTTTCGCGGCGGGAAAAGTCAAATAAAAAGTAGTTCCGCCGGCTTCCAGGCAGGCCTCCCGGCGCGAGACGAAGCGGCATTCGGAGATCCTCCCGGGACACAGGTCCCTGTCGGTGGGGATATGAACGCAGCGGGAGCTTTTCATCGAGATGTCGAACCCGAAACGCCGCCCGTACACCTTCATCTGGAAGAGGTCCAGCCCCTTGCCGCCGGCTCCGAAGTCATAGGCCTTCTTCGAGCCGTAAAGGTCGGTATCCTGGGTGTGGAAGAACCCCTCAAAGACGTGTTCCCTGTTCTGTTCGGTGATCCCGATCCCGTAATCCCTGACGGCGACCGTGACGTTCCTTGCGTCCGCCTTGACGGACACCTCGATGAGGCCCCCGTCAGGCGTGTTCTCCACGGCGTTCTTGAGAAGCCCCGCCATCATTTCCCGCACCACCACGACGTCCATGAATATAAAGACATCCTCGTCTCCGCTCAGACGAAATTCGATGTCGCGGTGAGGCGCGTTGGCCCGGGCGTCGGCCATGGTCCTTTCGGCCAGAAGGTAAAGGAGGAACATGCTTTCCGATCCACTGTCGGGAGGTACATAGTTGGCGACACATTCCTTGAGCGTCTGCCAGTGTTCCCTGGTGTCGATGGGGATGTCCATCCCTTCGATCTTTTTCCACAGGTTCTCGAGTTCGTCGACGAGGTTCTCCTCCTCCACCTCGCGATAGGCGAGAATGATCTTCTCGGATTCTTTTTGCACCTCGAAAAGGCGGGTCATGTAATGCTTGAGGACATCGAAATACCCCAGTACCGACGGATCCCGGGGTTCCTTCGATAGCTTCCTCTTGAGGATGCGCAGGTACCCCTGGATAAGGGCGAGGGGTGTCTTCAGTTCGTGGGAGAGGTGGTCGAGGGCCTTGCCCTTTGCCCTGTTGAGGCGTTCCAGTTCCCTTCGCGACTCCTCCAGGGTGTCCATGCGTTCCTTCTGGAGCTGGGCGATCTCGATGAAGACCGAGGCGTGGTTGGTGAACATGCGAAGGAGCGTTTCGTCCTCGGCGGTAAACCTCCCCTCACGCTTGTTGATAAGCTGCATGACCCCGAGAGCTGCGCCGGACCTCGAGAAGAAAGGCATGCAGAGCATGCTCTTCGTCGTATAGCCCACGGACTCTTCGATGTAGCTGAAGAAGCGGGGATCCTTGTGGGCGTCCTCGACGTTGACGGTCCGGCCCGTGTGGAAGGCGTACCCCGCGAGCCCGACGTGGGATGGCGTGCGGAATTCCCTGCCTTCGATCTCGAAGGCCATTTTCGTGCAGAGCTCGTCCGTTTTCGGGTCGTGAAGGAGAAGGTTGAACCTGTCCGCTTCGAGAACCTCCTTGGCCTTCAAGGCTATCTGAATGAGCATGTCGTCGAGGTTGAGATCGAGGCCGATAAGGCGTCCGAGCTCGAGCATGGATGAAAGCTTTCGTTCCGATGTGCTCAAGGCCCGTTCGCACACAAGGAGTTCTTCACCGGGCGGCTCCGGGGGCCCTGTCCTGATGTTGTCTTCCGAGTTCTCTCCAGGCACCTGCTCAATCCTTGCAATTTCGATCTAAGTAATATCGGTCAAAAGGGGCGGCCTGTCAAGACTTCCCGCTATTTTCCGGCGCCTTCCCTGAGAGCTGCGGCTATGTCGGCGACGAGCCTGCCGGAGAACTCCTTCATGGCGACGCTCAGCGCCGCCGCCAGGGCATCGGGGGAACTGTCGTCCACGGGGGCAGAATGGGTGTACTGCCTCTGAAAGACCACCTGTTCCACCGGATTTTTCGCCTTCGTGTCCACAAGGGTGATACGGACGCTCAAAACCCCCTTGCCGGAGGACTCACAGAATTCGTCGACATAGCCTTCCAGGACATACCGTGAGAGGTCGGAATCATACCAGGAGTACGTTGCCTTGAATATCCCCGCACGGGTGATATCCCTGAGGGCGAAGCCCGTTACCATGTCCGCCGGGTTGACGCGCCAGCGGCTGTAGTTGTAAGTGTCGAAACGGTACTGCCCTTTCCTTGCCACCATTGAGGTGGAGTTGAACGCCGGCGCGACGGCAAACCGTTCCACCCGGATGAGCTCCTCTATGGGCTGCCCGGCGGTGACGGCAGGGGGCGCGTAATCGAGGGTGTACTGGTCCATGACGAAGGGTGGTTTCGTCCTGCCGAGACACCCCGCGACGAGGGTGAGGCACAGGAGAGAAAGGAGAAGAAGCGTCGCTGTCCTTGTGGGTGATCTTTTCATCGTTTACCTCTTTTTCGGGGGTGGATCGCTGAACAGGATATCCGACGGGTCGGCCTTGAGCCGCTCGATGAGCTGGTCCAGGTTCTCCGATGCCCTGCGCAGGTTCTCGCCGGTGAGCTGGACCTCCGTGGTTATCGTCTTTGACCTGCGTGAGATGTCCTCGATCATCCTCGTGGTCCTCAACGCCGTTTCGGCAAGCTTCATCTTCTCAAGCTCCGACTTGACCCGGGCGATCGTTTCCTTTGCGTCGCGCACCGTGTCCCGCGCGTCGCTCAGGATCTCGTCGGCCCTTCCGTCGCCCACCATTTTCGCCAGCTGGTTCGCGGAATCGGAAAGGGTCTGGGTCATGTTTTCCAGGTTCGTGATGATCCGTGTCATCTTGTGTCCCGCAAAGAAGGTGTTGACACTTTTCGTTGCCGATACGAGTTCGTCGGAGATGGCTTTGAAATCCACCTCCTTCATCTTCTTCACCACGTCGTCGACGCCCGACACGATCTCCTGTATCTCCGACGGGTTGGACGGGATGACGGGGTAGTCGGGCTCGAAGGTGATCTGAGGCGTTCTGACCTCGTCTCCCGTCTTGCGGTGGTCCAGTTCTACATAGACTATCCCTGTAATTCCCGCCGCCTTCAGCTTTGCTATGGTTGCGTTGGCGGCGTCTCCGCTGAAATTGATCTTCATGACGACCTCGATGAGGCGGTAGTCGGGCGCGACGCCGATCTTCTCCACCATGCCGATCTCGACACCCCTGTATTTCACGCTCGAGTCCACCTGGAGCCCCTGAACGGATTCATCGAAGTAGGTGACGAACCGTTCACCCTTCTGGAGGTACTGGGAGGCGCCGAGCCAGATGATGGTGCCTATCGCAATCAGGGCGCCTGCAAGCACGAAAAAACCTACCAGGAAATAGGTCTTCTTCCTTATCATGTCGTTATTCCTTCATTCTCTTTTTTCGTTACCCGCCGGTTGAAGAAGTCCGTGACCCGGGGGTCCTCGGAATCGGTTCTCAGCACGCGCGGGTCGCCTTCGGCGATGATGCCTTTCGCGTCCCTGTCGAGCATGATCACACGGTGCGATATGTTGAAGATCGTCTCCAGTTCATGGGTGACGATAACCATCGTTGCGCCCGTGCCCTCGTTGAGCTTCCTTATGAGAACGTCGAGCTCGGCGGACGTGACGGGATCGAGGCCGGCCGACGGTTCATCGAGAAAGAGCATGGCGGGGTCGAGGGCCATTGCCCTCGCTATCCCGGCGCGTTTCTTCATACCCCCCGACAGCTCGGAGGGGTAGTGGTTGTCATACCCGGCAAGCTCCACCATGCCGAGCTTCATTCTCACGATCGATTCTATGTCCTTCGGTGGCAGGCCGGTGAATTCCGTGAGCGGAAGGGCCACGTTCTCCCCTATCGTCATGGAGCCGAACAGGGCGCTCGACTGAAAGAGCATCCCTATACCCATGTGAAGCTTCCTGAGCTCGCTGTCACCAAGCGTCGACGTGTCCGCCCCGTTGATCCTGATGTTTCCCTCAGCCGGGGTCTCTATCCCGATGACGTGTTTGAGGAGCGTCGATTTCCCGCATCCGCTGCCCCCCATGATGACGAATATCTCGCCCGGCTGCACCTCGAAGCCGACGTTCTCGAGAACGGTGTTGCTGCCGTATCGCACGGTGAGGCCCTCCACTTTTATGACCGGTTCAGCACTGTTCATGTCTTCGTTCCCACCCTGGTGCCTAATGGATGTAATGCAGTATTATAGCAAAGGTCGAGTCTATCACGATGATGAGAAATATGGACGTCACCACTGCTGACGTCGTGGCATTGCCCACGGCCTCGGCCCCTCCGCGCACCTTGAAGCCCCTCTGACAGCCCACGGCGGAGATCGCCGCGGCGAAAACGACGGACTTGACGAGGCCCGACACTATGTCAAAGATCGATATCGCCTTCATCGTCTGCTGGATGTAGGTGAAGATCGTGAGGTTAAGGCCCAGCACCCCTACGATGAGGCCGCCCATGATGGCGAAAATGCTGGCGAATACCGTGAGGACGGGCACTGTGAGCAAAGAGGCGATCACCTTCGGTACGGAAAGAAAGCGCATGGGGCTGAACCCCATCGTGGCAAGGGCATCGACCTCCTCGTTCACCTTCATGGTGCCGATCTCGGCGGCAAAGGCAGAGCCGGAACGTCCGGCGACGATGATGGCCGTCATGATCGGTCCCAGTTCGCGGACCATCGCCACGGCGACAAGGGAGGCAACGTAGACGTTCGCTCCAAACTGTTTCAACTGGAGGGAGGACATGAAGGCCATGATGAGGCCGAGGAGAAAACTGATGAGACCCACGATGGGCAGGCCGTCGACTCCGACCTTCTTCATGTATGATACCGTGTCGCCCCAGCGGACCTTCTTCAGGTGCGCGAGGGAATGGCCGAGCTCACAGATCAGCTCTCCGCTGAAGGATATGATATCGTAGATGTCCTTCACGGCCGCCACGGAAGCGACGCCCAACTGCTCGACGACGTTCATGCGGCGTTCCCGGGGTGCCAGGCTCGGTTTCGTCAGGGCGTCCCTGTCGATGAGGCTTAGGATCCCCATCTTTTCCCGGGAGAGCCCGGAAAGTGTGCAAACCACGGAGCGCCTCTGCGCCTCGTCCTCGAGCTTGATGATGAAGAGAGCTCCCGCCGAGTCGAGGTAGGTCACGCCGTTCATGTCCACGTCGAGCTTTGAAGGATTGTGTGTGTCGAAAACGGTGCCGATGAGTCCGACAAGCGCGCCGAAGCGCTCGAGATCCATCCTGCCCGTGAGGACAAGTGTGACCACGCCGCCGCCGGGCGCGTCGATATGATAAGAATTCTCATGGGGCATTTCTATCTATAACATACGGAAAGGAAAATATGAACGTTAAAGAGTCCGCCTTGCAGGCACACGGGTCGGCGCTCGCGCGCCTGACGGGCACACGGGTCTGCCCGCGAAACGCGCAAACGGGCTAACGAGGCAAGGACAGGGACTGTCGGAACCTGCTGAGCGCAGACTCTTTCCCTGGGAGTCCTTTTGCTTTTCCGCGTATGCCCGTTAGGCGCTCGCGCGCCGACCCGTGTGCCCGTTCACGCGATCAGTCCGCTGAGCGGGGTGATCGCGAGATCCCGTACTTCTTGATCTTGTACCTCAGCATGCGCTCCGAGAGACCGAGGGTCGCTGCCGCCTTCGTTTGGATCCAATCGGCATTGACGAGGGCTTCGATGATCATCGATCTCTCAATGGACTCCACGGTTCCCCGAATGCTGCCGTCTCCCGCAACCGCCGTCTGCTCCGTAAGGTTCGGCAGGTCCTGGCTGGTGATGTGATCTCCCCGGGTCAGGACTATGGCCCTCTCTACAATGTTTTCCAGCTCCCTCACGTTGCCCGGATAGTCGTACTTGACCATGACGTCACGCGCCTCCCGTGCGAGTCCCTTGACGTTCTTCTTGTGCTTGAGGTTGTACTTCTTCAGAAAGAAATCGATGAGCAGCGGAATGTCCTCCCTGCGCTCCCGCAAGGGAGGGATGATGATGTTGACGACATTGAGGCGGTAGTACAGGTCCTCTCGGAATGTTCCCTTCCTGACCTCTTCCTCCAGGTTGCGGTTGGTCGCGGCGATGATGCGCACATCGACCTTGATGGGGTGCGCTCCTCCGAGCCGCTCGATCTCTTTCTCCTGGATCACCCTGAGGAGCTTGGACTGAAGCACGAGAGGGATGTCGCCTATCTCATCAAGAAAGATGGTTCCCTTGTTGGCAAGCTCGAACTTTCCTGCCTTGCGCTGGTAGGCGCCGGTGAAGGCACCCTTTTCGTAGCCGAAGAGCTCGCTCTCGAGGAGCGTTTCGGGAATGGCGGCGCAGTTAACCTTGACGAGAGGGAAGTCCTTGCGCTCGCTGAGTGCGTGGATCATGTTGAGGATGACCTCTTTTCCGACACCGCTCTCGCCGCTTATTATGCACGTCGAATCCGTTTTCGCTATCCTGACCACAAGGCTCGAAACCTCGTGCATCTTCTCACTCTGATAGACGAATTCCTCAGACTTGAAGCGGTCCCGCAGGGTTTCGCGAAGGACCATGTTCTCGCGGATGAGGTATGTCCTTTCCTCGACCTTGCGCAGTTTGAAGAGAAGGTCATCGAGATCGATGGGTTTTGTAAGGTACTCCGACGCCCCGGCCTTGAGGGCCCCGACGGCGTTCTCGATGCTCCCGAAGGCGGTGATCATGACCACCTCCGTCGCCGGGTTGATCTCTTTTATTCTCCTGAGGAGGGACAGGCCGTCCGTGTCCGGAAGCCTGTAATCGAGAAGGACGATTTCGAAGATGTCGTTCTGAAAGAGGGCGAGGGCACTTTCCCCATCCGATGCCTGACCTACCGTGTAGCCTTCTTTGCTGAGCAGTCCGCCGAGGAGCGATCTCTGAGTTTCCTCGTCTTCCACGATCAATATGCCGACCCTGTCCATAATCGCAACTCCTCCCTATTGCTTTGCGCCGCCGCCCACGCCCTCATGCCTCAAGGGCAGGACGATGATGAAGGTGGTTCCCTGCCCGGCGGTGCTTGTCACTTTGATGTCGCCGCCATGATCCTTCACTATCATATACGATATAGGCAGTCCGAGGCCCATACCCTTATCCTTTGTGGTGTAGTAGTATTCGAATATCCTTGCCAGTATCTCTTCGCTGATTCCGGCACCGGAATCCCTGACCGATATTTCGACCAGCGAGTCCCTCTGCTTCACCGTTATGGAGATCCTTCCGCCTTCCTTCATGGACTCCATGGCGTTCAGGATGATGTTGTAGAATGCCTGCTTGAGCCTGTCCCTCTGGCATTCGACGTGGATGCCGGTACCTGTGGCGTTCTCAATGAAGATACCCTTCGATGAAGCCTTCTCCCCGACGATTATGATCACCTCTTCGAGGAGATCGCGGAGGTCCTCCCGGCTGAAGGGGGCCTGCGCCCTCGTCGATTGGAGGAACTCCTCGACGATCCCGTTGACCCGCGTGAGCTCCTTCCTGATGATATCGAGGAAAGTGAGGTATTCTTCCTTCTTCGTGTCGGAAGGGACGAATTCCCTCTTGAGTCGCTGAACGGAAAGGCTGATGGCATTCAGGGGGTTTCTGATCTCGTGGGCCATGCCGGACGCCAGTTTTCCCAGTGATATCAGGCGTTCCTTGATCTCCATCTCCCGCTCCATCTCCTTGACCCTCTTTGCGTACTTCCTTTCCATGACGAAGAAGGCATAGATGCTCCCGGCTCCGGAAACGAAAAGGACCGCAAGGATAAGGATGAAGCCGATGGCCGACCTCTGGATGGTGTCCCGCGCGAGGTTTCTCGAGATAAAGACCTGCATGCGAAACCCGGGAAGGATCTTCGGAGAAAGGTCTTTTTCGAGGAGGAAGGCGTTCTTCCCGGCATCGCTGGCCCCGACGAGGAGATCGCCTTTTCCGTCATAGATCCTGATGGCGTCGATGTTGAACCTTTTCTCCTCCCTGTCGACGATGTCTTTGAGGATGACCCTTCTCCTCAATGTCTCCAGTTCCGGGGCGCTGACCCTGACGAAAAGGATGCGGTCATCCAGGCGCCTGCCGAAGAGGAGCGACCTGTCGCCGGCGAGGGGCATCCTGACGGCGGTCGTCTCTTCGCCCGAGACGAGCTTCCGCACGAGTCCGGCCGGGATATCATTATTTCCCCTCCTGGCGACGATTCTTCCCTTGAGGTCGTATTCGACGATGTTGGCCAGGGATAGAGCTTCCAGGTCTCTTTCTCCGGCGTTCTTAAGGAACCGGCCGACGGCGGTGTCGAGATCGTCGATTATCGACTCGTCGAAGGCCATGATGTTGAAGAAATAGGGCGTGATGATGACGGGTGACCTGTCGAGGAAGCTCAGGTACTCAAGGTTTATGTCTATCTCTCTCTGGACATGGGTGAAGATGATCTCCGCCTCACCCATGAGCTGTCGTTCGATGTTGCTGCGGATGATCCTTATCTGGAAGAACCCGGTAAGCGTAATGAGAACGAGAAAGAGCGCGAAGAACAGGGGAAGGGCAACGGCCCGCTTATCTCCCATGCCGCCCCGGACGGAAGCGCTGCATGTTCTGTCTGCGTTCCTGGTCGCAGAAGCTGTTGTACTGCTCGCGCTGTCTCTGATTGAGAGTTCTCGATACCTCGGAGCGGTATTGCTGGTAGGAGTTGTGCCGTGCGGTGTCGAGCTCCTTCAGCTCAACCTGTATCCTGCCTATCCTGGCGGAATTGGCCTCGGGGTCCCGGCTCAGTTCCCTGAGTTCCATCTGCTTTCGCGATGATTCCCTCCTCAGGGACTGCCATTCATTGATGTACCTGTTCCTGATATCTTCGACCTGTGTTCTCTGGGGTTCCGTCAGTTGAAGCCCTCTCTCGAACTCGGAATATGAGTTCTGAGCCCGGAGAGAGGGCGTTATGAAGATGCACAGGAGGAGGAAGAATACAACGAATGTCATGGATTCACGGGTACCCATACCTTGTGTGCGGGAACCCATTTCCCGCCTATCCATTGACCGGGCACTTCAACCCACTGTCCCGGAGGCTGGTCCTGGGGGGTTACCTGACTCGATGACGGATATGCCGAGGTCTGCTGGGTCGCACCGCGCTGCTGGTTCTGCACGTGCTGGTCCACCGCGTTGCCTCCCACGGCTCCGACAAGAGTTCCCACCGCCGCGCCGATGAGCGTGGAAGCCGTATCGTGTCCTATCACCTGCCCTGCTATGGCGCCAAGCCCGGCCCCGATCGCGGCGCCTTTCTGGGTATTATATCCCTCCGATGCGCATGAGACAAAAAAGAACGCCGCCACAACCGTCACCAAAACCACTGCCACAGTCTTTTTCATTGCTCCCTCCCTTTTCATTGAGGTGACGGACCCCTGGAAAGGCCCGTCACCTTACTTTTACCTTCGAGTTCCTAGAACCTGCCGCAGGGCCCGAGTCCCCGCCCGCCGGCGCGCCCGCCGCCGAAACCGGGACCGTAACCGGACTCAGCCATTTTCTGGAGCTGCTCCGGAGTGTAGACCTTTCTCTGCTCCAGTTTGAACCGGACCATTCTGTCGTGCATCTTCTGCCTCAGCGTGTCGACTTCCTTTTCCTTGGCCAGGATCGCCGCGTCGCCTGACTTGGGGTCGGCATAGAGGGTCCTCAGTTCACCTCGTTTCTGAAAGAGTTCGTAGCGCAGGGATGACGTGTCGGTGTTGAATCTCTCCCGTATCTGCCACATCTTGTCCATCTGTTCCTTGGAGAGATCCACGCCCCGGCCGTACCCGACTCCTTTTGGTCCCGGACCGTAACCTCCCGGCCCGACGGCGAAAACAGTGGATGCCGCTGCTATGAACAGGACCGCCACGATGACTCCCAAAATCTTTTTCATTGTAACCTCCTCGTATGGCTTTTTGCAAATCATAGCTTTCTTTTTGGCAATTATCGTGCCATTTGCACCATGTGTCTGTAATTAGCCGTAAAATTGGGAGAAACTGGATCGTGACGATCACCGGTCGTAAGATTTCACGGAAACAAATGTCGACGCCGCAGAAACCCTTCGACAAAACCGTCGAGCATTGCGCTTCGCGACCTGACTGTTCTTCAGGCGGCTCCAACGGCTCCAACGACTCCAACGGTCTGCCCTGTGGGATTTGTATGGCCTCATGAGGCTAACCATGGTATAGTATTCAGTTTTAAGATCAAAGGGGTGCATACGAGCCGAAAAAATGAAAAGCCTTGTTTCCATAGCCGGATTTGACGCCTCTTCGGGAGCGGGTGTCGTGAGGGACGTCGACACCTTCTTTTCCCTCGGCTTCCATGGTATCGCCGTGCCTACCTGCACCGTGGTCCAGGGTCCCGGTGGCGTAGATCGCGTCGAGGCATCGTCGGAGGCGCTTTTTCGGGATACCCTTCGGGCGGCCACGGCGGGGGTTGCGGTGAAGGGTGTGAAGATAGGCGTTCTCTGTGACGAATCCCATGTCAGGGCGACGGCGAGCTTTTTGGCGGGAAGGAGGGGCACGCCCGTCGTTCTCGACCCTGTATTTGCCGCCAAGAACGGTGTCCCGCTCATCACGGATGAGGGCAGAGCGGCGTGTGTTGATATGCTTTTCGAGAAGGTTACGGTCATAACGCCCAATGCGGAAGAGGCCTCCGCCATCACGGGTACAAAGGTTGGGACGGTGAAAGCCGCCAGGAAGGCAGCCGAAAAGATACGCTCTCTCGGCCCCGGTGCGGTCGTTATAAAGGGAGGTCATCTGGAGGGCGATCCTGTTGACGTGTTGTTCGATGGCAGGGAATATCTGCTCTGCAGGAAGAAGAGGCTTTCCCGGTCGATCCACGGCACGGGCTGCTCTTTTTCATCGGCCCTTGCGTGTTTCCTCGCGGCGGGATATCCCCTGGCTCATGCCTTCATGGAGACACAGGGGTATCTCGAGAGGCTGTTTGAATCGAGTTACAGGATTGACAAGAAAGGGCATTTCTACGTCTCTTCGGCAAGGGAAAAGACATTTCGACAGGGCAAGGGAATACATGAAAATACAAGGGGCTCAGGGAAGACTGCCGGAGGACCCGGGTCCGTTGAGAATATGGAGATGATACGATCATGAAAAACCAGCTTATTGCAGCACGGGAAGGAAAGATCACAAAGGTGATGGAACGCGTCGCCCGCGATGAGGGCATCGACAAGGAAGAGCTCCGCCGTCACATCGCGGAGGGAAAGGCCACAATCCTCGCGAACAACAGGCACAAGGGATTTACCCCGAAAGGTGTGGGCAAGGGCCTTTCCGTCAAGGTCAACGCCAACATAGGCACCTCTCCGGAGCGGGTGAACATCGACGAGGAACTGGAGAAGCTGACCATCGCCCGGGAAGCCGGTGCCGATGCCGTCATGGACCTCAGCACGGGGGGCGACCTTGACGAGATCCGCAAGATCGTCATCGCTGCCGCCGGGATACCCGTCGGGACGGTTCCCATTTACCAGGTGGCGGTAGAGACCGTCAAGAAGAGGAAGGCCATAACGAGGATGGAGCCGGATGACATCTTCGAGGTTATCGAGAAGCACGGCGCCGACGGGGTTGATTTCGTGACCGTTCACTGTGGAGTCACGAGAAGCAGTCTTGAGCGGCTGAAGAGGCAGGGAAGGGTGACGGACATTGTGAGCCGCGGCGGCGCCTTCCTCGCGGAGTGGGTGATCGTCAACGACAGGGAGAACCCTCTCTACGAGAACTTCGACCGCCTCGTCGCCATCGCGAAAAAATACGATATGACGCTCAGTCTCGGAGATGCCCTGAGGCCTGGATGCATAGCGGACGCAACGGACCGCGGGCAGATCGAGGAACTCATCATCCTCGGTGAGCTTTGCGCCGAAGCAATCGATCAGGGCGTCCAGGTCATGATCGAGGGTCCCGGTCACGTGCCCATCAACCAGATCGAGACGAACATGGTCCTTCAGAAAAGGCTGTGCAACGACGCTCCTTTCTATGTTCTGGGGCCCATCGTCACCGATATCGCTCCCGGGTATGACCACATAACCTCCGCCATAGGAGGCGCCCTCGCGGGATACCATGGGGCCGATTTCCTGTGTTACGTTACACCCTCGGAGCACCTGGGCCTCCCCATGCCGCAGGATGTCCGCGACGGCGTCATTGTCACGAAGATAGCGGCCCACGCCGCCGACCTCGCGCGGGGGAGCAAGAAGGCCTTCGCCCTCGACAAGGCCATGTCGACGTACCGGAAGGCCCTTGACTGGAAGGGACAGATCGAATGCTCCATAGACCCTGAAAAGATACGGGCATTCCGGAAGGAACGGAACCTCAAGAACGATGTCTGCAGCATGTGCGGTGAGTTTTGTTCCATGAAGCTCATGAAGGACTACCTAAAGAAGAAGTAGATGACCCTCTACCCCCGTGAGGATGAAGGGCTTCTGACGGTATCGGAGCTGACGGCCGAACTCAAGCGGTTCGTTAGCGGCCGGTTCCGCGACGTGCGCGTCGAGGGGGAGGTTTCCAACGCGAAGCTCTATCCCTCGGGGCACTTCTACTTTACCCTGAAGGACGATCTTGCCATGATTCGCGGTGTTGTCTTCAACTATGTCGCGCGTGTCCACTCGGGCAGGGTCATAAAGGACGGCGAGCGGGTCCTGTGCAGGGGGCGCATCGACGTCTACGAGAAACGCGGCGAATACCAGCTGATAGTGAGCGACATACTTGCCAGCGGGGAGCAGGGTCTTGTCTACCTGCGGTTTCTCGAACTCAAAGAGAAGCTCCTCAAGGAAGGCCTCTTCGAGGAGGCCTTGAAGAAACCCCTTCCCCGGTTTCCCCGGCGCATCGGGATAGTCACCTCACCGGTGGGCGCAGCTATACGGGACATGCTGAGGGTCATACACGAAAGGTGCGGCACCGTCCCCGTGGAAGTCTGGCCCGCGGCGGTCCAGGGCGAAGAGGCGGCCAGTGAGATCGTTGAGGGGATCAGGTATTTCAACGGGAGCGGACAGGTCGATGTCATCATCATCGGAAGGGGGGGAGGTTCCTATGAGGACCTCGCCTGCTTCAACGACGAAGACCTGGCGCGGACCGTCTTTGCTTCACGGATACCGGTTGTATCCGCTGTGGGCCATGAGGTCGATTTCACCATAGCGGACTTCGTGGCCGACGTACGCGCTCCCACTCCGACCGCCGCCGCCGCCCTCGTCGTCCCCGACAGTCAGGAGCTTGCCCGCTACATTGGGGGCCTCAAGGATTCCCTGTGCCAGGCGATGGAGAAAAAGATCGAGAAGGCCCGGTACATGCTTGTCAGCAACGTCATGGAGTTCAAGGACAGGAAGGATTTTTTCACCTCCCAGCGCCTCTACCTCGACGATCTCACCGGCGGCCTCACCCATAACATCCGGCTCTACATGAGGAACGCACGCGCAGGGTTTGACACCCTTGCCCAGAGAGTGAAGGACCTCAACCCCACGGCGATCCTGGCGAGGGGCTATTCCATAACCTCGGCGGCCGATACCGGCGCCGTCATCACCGACTCCTCCTCCGTCTCGCCGGGCGAGACCCTCTCAGTTACGCTCCACAAGGGCGGCCTCGACGTGTCGGTGGTCGACAAAAAGACGTAGACGGGCAAACGGGTCTGCGCGAGAAGCGCGCAAACGGGCATACGCGGAAAGACAAGGGACCAGCGAGAGGGCATGCCGCAAGTCGCGGTTTTCGTGTCTTTACCCCCGTCCGCGCGTTAGGCGCATCAGCGCCGACCCGTTTGCCCGTCCACGCATCAACCGTCAGGTTGATGCTGAAAGAGCGATTCGTCGGTGTCCTTTAGCCTGCCTGCCATTTCTTTGAGCAGGGAGAGGACTATGGGGGCGTTGTCGCGAAGGATGAGGTCGAAGTTCTCCCGGGAGATGGCAACGAGCTCCGTGGGCTCGACGGCAGCACGGGCGGCTGCGGACCGCGGGGTGCCAAGGAGCATGGATATCTCGCCGAAGTAATCCCCGGCGGTCATGGTGAGCATGTGCCTGCCGCCGCGCATGATGTCCACAGAGCCGGAGACGATGTAGTACAGGGCACCGCCCGGGTCACCCTCCTCGAATATGATGTCGTCGCGGTTTCTGCGGGTAACGAACCTGGAAAGGAGCCCGAGGGGAAGGGATCTGCGGAGATTTTCGGCGAAGAGTTGTTTCAGGAGAAGGGCGTCGCGCTTTGCCGTGTTCACGGTGATCTCGGCCCCGAAAAGGATGGCAAGGAAACAATAATAGACCCACGCGATCATTACAAAAAGGACCTTCAGGGAGCCGAAGGTCTCCCCGTAGGCGGGGTTCGTCCTGAGGACGAAGGCGAAGACCTCCCTCATGAGGATGATGAGGACGGCGGAGATTACTGAGACGCCCATGAGCTTGAGTGCCGTGAGCCTCAAGGGCAGAAATACCCGGAAGAAGAAGGCCATGCAGAGGGCGGCGACGCAGGTTGACAGGAGGATGTCTCCCGCGCCTGTCAGGGTGAGGCCGCGAGCCCGGAGAAGGTCCCCAAGGGCGAAAAAGACGATCTCGGCGCCGATGAGCACGGCAAAGAGAAGGAACAGGGCCCCCGCCCTCCGCGCGTTGCCGAGCTGGACGGCGATCAGCGACGTCGGAGGGTCCTTTCTGAAGATCTTGAGAAAGGCGGTCCTGAGAGAGTCCACGAGGGACATGGCGGCGACGAAGACAACGATCACGGCGGCGCCTCCGAGAGTGAAGGGGTGCCTGGTGGCCATAGAGAACTCGACGCTCATCCAATCCCGGATGCGGGGGAAGAGGTGGTCGATGAGGCCTTCGATACCAATGATGAGCCATGCGGCCGCACTTCCCGTGCCGGCGGCGAGGCCGGCCACGAGGAACAGAAGGGGGACAAGGGCGAAAAAGCTGTACGTCGCCAGGGCCGCGGACATTTCGAAGTCATTATTGCCGAGGAATGACCTCAGTGATTCGCGCAGGACGATCCAGGCGACACGCAGCGAACGGCCGAGCCGTTGGGCAGGAGAGACTCTGTTAAGGGATGACATGGATGGTCAATTATAGCAGATGATCGGGGATCAGGGAACAGGGAAGAGGCGGCAGGGGGTGGAAAGCGGGACAGATGATGATAGGACTTATAGGAGAATAGGACCTATGGGACCAATAAGACCCATAGGACGCTCAGGACCTATAGGACCGACCGATTGCCACTGCGGGCGGGCAATGGTTTTCAAGCTGTCCTATTGGTCCTATCTGTGTCCTATAAGTCGGATATGTCCTATAGGTCCTATTTCCTATTTGTCCTATCCGCCGCTGTTCCCGTTGTCTCCCCCGTCCTCTGCCTCCTGTACCCCGCCCCTTCCACTGTTATCTCCCCGTAGCGCTTCCGGTGGTGAAGAAAGTGCACCGAGTCGAGGTCTATGTAGTCGAAGGCCGCCGTTCCCATTGCCATGGCGATGCCTGCGGAGAGTCCCGTCATTGTCTCCGTCATACAGCCGGCCATGAGCTTCAAGCCCCCGTTTTTCGCCAACTTCATGACGGACAGCGACCCCGTGATCCCGCTCTTCGCGGTCTTGATGTTGACACCATGCCCGAGACCTTCATTGATGGCCATTTCCATATCCTCGGCTGAGAAGACGGTCTCGTCGAGAATGATGGGAAGGGGAGAGTGCTTCGTTACCTCCCTGAGGCCGTGGCGGTCGTCCTTTTGCAGGGGCTGTTCGAAAAGCTCGACGGGATATCCCTTCTTCACCACATGATCGGCGAAGGCGAGGCAGGCGGCCTCTGTAAAACCCTGGTTTCCGTCGAGCCTGAGGGTATAATGGACACCCAGGGCTTTGAGGATGGATGCCAAAGAGGCAATGAGCCGGCTGTCATCGGCCTTCCTTCCGGTCACCTTGAGCTTGTACACCGTGAAACCCTTCCGGGCTGCCTGTTCTGTCCAGGCCGCGAGAGCCTCTCCGTCCGTCGTATGGGGTATCGTGATGTCCGTCTCGATGCGTTGCGTGGCGCCGCCGAACCAGTCGGTCTCGCTCTTTCCGGTGTTCCTGAGCCACGCCCTCCAGACGGCCGTCTCCAACCCGGAGACCGTCATGGGGAACAAAGGGTGTCTCTCGCGCAGTTCAGCGGTGATGACGGGGAAATCCGCCGCCCTCCTCCCCGTCAGTCGGGGTCTCTCTGCCCGGATGATCCCCCGTATCCTGTCCGTTGTCTCCTGAGGGAGGACGAAGCTTGTGGCGCATTCCCCGCACCCTGATGACCCGTCCACGAGACAGACCTCGACGATGACGCTCCGCATCGCGTTCTTGCGCCCCAGAGAGGTCGAAAAGGTGGTCCTCAGGGGACGGACAACCTCTCTCATGCGGACGGTCTTTATCGCATCGTCCACATGGGGTTTCCGATCCGTCCCCTTCGCTCCTCCCTTCTTATGAACGTGCCCTTCCATCACGTCTCGGGCTCGAGCCGTATGGAGGCGGTGCCCCTGGCCTTCCTGAGGACCTCCGGTCGCCCCGTTATCCTGCCGATGATATTGACCTCGCTCGCGGGGACGGGGTCCTGTCCTGTTGAAAGCGGGGTGGGGCCGAAAAAGATCGCAATGGCGTCTCCCGGCGGCCAGTACCCGATATCCCCCGCCTTCACCCGGCGTGTGGCGGTGTTGTCGAGGGGCATGTGCAGGGGTACCTCGAAGTAGAACTCGTCGCCCCATTCGTTCGGATGCGCCGTCACGGGCAGAATTGCGGCAACAGCTCCGGCGCACGGAGTAGATGCAAGCTCTGCCTCGACGGAGACAGGACCTGCTGTGATACGGATCTTCATGACGAGCACTCCTTTCGGTCTACTTTATCCTCCTTTCCCGTTCCGTGTCAAAGAATGAGTCGGGCCGGACCATGCGTTTTTCTTGACCTGTGGCGGGAATGGTGTATCATTGAAGAAATCAGGACCTTCAGACACAACGTGAACAGGTGAGCATGAAAAAGAAGTCGCCTGCGCAGCCCGACACTTCGCAACCATGCCGCACGAGCCCTGGATCCGCGGCCGATGTTCGCGACGGGAGAGAGAACGGACTTTCCTCCGGGACGAGGCTCGCGAGCATGATGGGGCAATGGGACGGTTTTCTCAAGGCCACGCTCCAGCCTATCCTGGTCCTGGACACCGGATTCACCGTCGTTGCAGCCAACAGGAGATCTCAGGAGATAGCGGGTGTCGGCGAGAATGAGCTTATCGGAAAGAAATGCTACGAGATCATGCACGGCACCAACGAGCCCGCCCGGGGCTGTCCCATGCATTCCCTTCTCACCCGGAGAAGCCTTGAGACCGTGGAGATGGAGGTCGAGACGATACACGGTACGTTTCTCATCTCCTGCGCGCCCATCGTGGACGCGTCGGGCGTACCCCTGGGAGTTGTCCACGTGGCGACGGATATCACAGAGAAGAAGAGGGCCGAGGAAGAACTGAAGGAAAGGGAGGTAAAGTACCGCTACCTCTTCGAGAACTCTCCCGCCGGCATGTTCAGGAGTTCCCTCGCCGACGGGAGGATTGTCGATGCCAACCATACACTGTCGCAGATGTTCGGCATCGATAACAGCGGGGATCTGCATGCGGCGGATTTCTACGCCGACCCAAAAGACCGCCGGCAGCTCCTCAAGGCGATCAAGCGAGAGAAGAGGGTCGACCGCCACGAGGTCCTGATGGCGAGGCGGGACGGAAGCATGTTCTGGGCTCTCATTTCGGCTCGTCTCGACAGCAGGGGACACTACATCGAAGGTGTCGTGACGGACATCACCGCACAGAAGGAGGCGCAGGAGGCCCTGCGCGAGAGCGAGGAACGATACCGTGTCGCCATCGAGAACTGTAATGACTGCGTGGTCATATTCAGAGACGGTGTCTATGTCTACGTCAATCAGAAGTACGTCGAGGCGGTGGGGGTCCGTGACGCGGGAGAGATGCTGGGAACAAGCATCGGCCGGTTCATCCACCCCGATGACTACGGTCGCATCGAAAGCTATCGCCGGGATCGCAAGGCGGGCAAGGAGGTTCCCACCCGGTACGAGCTCCGGATAATCGATGTGAAAGGAAGGGTCGTATTCTTCGAGGCGGCCGTTTCCGTGATAACCCTCAAGGGTGAGCTCGCCACCCTCGTCTTCATGCGGGATATAACGAAACGGATGGAGGTCCAGAAAGAGCTGGAGGAACAGGTGAAACTTCTCCAGACCTTCATCGACACCATGCCTAACCCCATCTTCATAAAGGACCCGGATGGAAGGTTCATCCAGTGCAACAGGGCTTTCGAGGAATATTACGGTGTTTCACGCCAAACCATACGGGGGAAGACTGTCTTCGATATCGAACCCGCAAAGGAGGCGCGGGTCCATGCCGGCAAGGACGGGGAGTTGATCAAGGAAGGGGGCGTACTGGAGTACGACGCGGTGGTGACCGACCCTTCAGGCCGAGTCCACGACGTCATCATCAGAAAGGCCGCTTTCCTCAAACCTGATGGCACCCTGGGCGGTATTGTCGGTGTCGTCATCGACATAACGGATCTCAAGAGGGCCGGGGAGATGCTCAAGGAGTCGGAGGCGAAGTACCGAAGCGTAGCCGAGGAGTCTCTGGCCGGTTTTTACATCATCCAGGATGGTCTCTTCCGGTATGTGAACCGGAGGTTCTGCGAGATCACCGGTTACCGTTACGATGAGATCGTGGACAGGATGGAGCCTCTTGATCTTGTCTACGGAGAAGACCGGGATGTTGTGGAGGAGAATCTGAGGAAGCGTTTCGGTGGCGAGACGGGGAGTATCCAGTACAGGTTTCGAATGATGCGCAAGAGCGGCCTCGTCGCCAGGGTGGAGGCGCTGGGGAGTTCGTTCGACTATCGGGGAAGACCGGCCGCCATCGGGACTCTCCTCGATATTACGAAGGAGACCATACTCGAGGAACAGCTTCAGCAGGCCCAGAAGATGGAGGCCGTCGGACAGTTGGCCGGAGGCATGGCGCACGACTTCAACAATATCCTCACCACCATCATGGGCTATTGCGGCCTCCTTCAGGCTGAGCTTGACGAGGATGATCCTCATCAGCTCTATGTCGAGGAGATCAGCATGGCATCCGAGAAGGGAGCGCAGCTCACGAGCGGCCTCCTTGCCTTTGGAAGAAAACAGGTCATGGAGATGAAACCCCAGAAGCTGGGCGAACTGATAAAAGGGGTGAAGAGACTCCTCGAAAGACTTCTCCCCGAGGACGTGAGACTGGAGATCCGGCTTCCCCGTGACGACTGCACGGTCCTTGCCGATTCGACACAGATCTATCAGCTCCTTATGAACCTGATCACGAACTCCCGGGACGCCATGCCCGGCGGCGGGACCCTTCTGATCTCCGCCGATGCCCTGTCGATCGACGAGAGTTTCATTGCCACGAAGGGATTCGGAGAGACGGGTGATTATGCCGTCCTTTGTGTCGTCGACACCGGTTGCGGCATCGACCCCCGCGTGCAGGAGAAGATGTTCGAACCTTTCTTTACAACCAAGGAGCCAGGCAAAGGCACCGGACTTGGCCTGTCCATCGTGTACGGCATCGTCAAACAGCACGGCGGTTTCATCGATGTCCGCAGCGTCCCCGGGGCGGGAACGACCTTCACGGTCTACATCCCCATCGCGAAGGGTAAGGCGGCTCGCAGACGATCGAGTGCTCAGGGCGCGAGGGGCGGCACCGAGACCATCCTGATCGCCGAGGACAACAGGAGTGTCAGGGAACTTATACGGGAGATCCTTCGAAAAGCCGGCTATCATGTCGTGGAAGCGGTCGACGGAGAGGAGGCCATCGGACGCTTCGCCGAGTCTTCTCAAGTCATAGACCTCTCGATCCTTGACGTGGTCATGCCGAAGAGGAACGGCAAACAGGTCTATGACGAGATCGTCATGATCCGACCCGACGCAAGGGTGCTTTTCGTCAGCGGGTACGCGGCCGATGTCATCACGGACAAGGGGATACGGGATCAATCCCTGGAATACATTCCCAAGCCCGTGTCTCCGACCCTGCTCCTCAAAAAGGTAAGGGAACTTCTGGACAGGAAATAGAAGAGTGGACGGGCACACGGGTCCGCGCGCTTCACGCGCAAACGGGCAGACGAGGCCAAGACAGGAGATATCAGGATCACGTTACCTGAAAGTCCCTTTGTTTTTTTCGCGTATGCCCGCAGGCGCTTTGCCGCCGACCCGTGTGCCCGTGAGCGCTTTCACATCTTCAGTATCAGTTCCGTCCGGGGGCGTTTGGGGACGTGGTGGACGCTGTCGGCGTCGCGCCAGTACTTTATGTCGCCGTCTTTCACTTCGTCGATGACGACCTGTTCTTTGGGTACTCCGAGGGCGATGACGAGGAGTATCTCGTACTGCTCCGGTATTTTCAGAATGCTTCTCAGGCGGTCCCTCCGGATGTTGCCGAGCATGCAGCCGCCGAGCCCCATCTCCGTCGCCCCCAGCAGTATGCTCTGGGCGGCGATCCCGTGGTCGCAGCCGAAGTCCTTCGTGAGGGACCCATCCCCGAGGATGATGATGTAGCCGGAAGGCCTCTCGCCTTCGCCGGGGCCCGGCCAGTCCTTGAGATAGCCGGCCCAGGCAAGACAGGAGAATATGGCGGCGTTCTTGCGCGTGTCATGGGACAGGATGAACTTTAGAGGCTGCAGGTTCCCCGCCGACGGCGAAAGACGGGCAAGTTCAACGAGCTTTTTAAGCTGCTGCACGCTGACCGGCCTATCCTCGTAAAACCTTCGATAGCTTCTGCTCTTCCTGACAAGCTCCAGCACAGTCATTCCATCTCCGATTGCTGCGACGTAAGACTCAAAACCTGGAATTCTGGAACCTTTGAACCTGGAACATTTTTCTAAAGATCCAGTATGATCTCCCCCAGCGGCCGTTTGGGAACGTGGTGGACCTTGTTGATGTCGCGCCAGTAAGTGGTGTTGCCGTCCCTCGCCTCCGTGATGACGACCCGTTCCCGGGGCACGCCCAGGGCGATGACAAGCAGTACCTCGTATTCCCGGGGTATCCCGAGAAGCGATGTCAGTCTGGCCCTATCCACCCCGGCGAACATGTAGCCGCCAAGACCCATCTCCGTGGCGCCGAGGAGCATACTCTGCGCGGCGATCCCGTGGTTGCAGGAGAAGTCCTTCGTGATGGTGGTATCACCGAGGACGATGATATATGCCGCCGGTCGCCGGCCTTCAGCGGGCCCGCGGGAGTTCTTCACGTAATCCTCCCAGATAAGGCAGGAGAAAATGGAGGTGTTGCGGACAGGGTCGTTGGAGAGAACGAACTTGAGTGGCTGGAGATTCGCGGCCGAAGGCGAAAGACGGGCAAGCTCAACGAGGCCCTCCAGTTGTTCCATGTTTATGTACTCGCTCTGCTGAAAGCGCCGATGGCTCCTGTTCTTCGTGACCAGTTCAAAAAGACCCATACAGGAACTATAGCATAGAAGGAGGATGATGCAAGTGAAAAGGGGATAGGGGCGGGGAGAGAGGGGGGAGCAGGGGCCTTGATAGGTCCTATAGGAGAATAGGACCTATAGGACCAATAAGACCCATAGGACGCTTAGGACCTATAGGACAGACCGACGCCGGCTGCGGGCAAACAATTGCTTTCAATGTGTCCTATACGTCCCATCTGTCCTATACGTCCAATATGTCCTATAGGTCTTATTCTCCTATAGGTCCTATCCGCCCCCTTCTCTCCCCTGCATCCCGTCCCCCTCTCCCTGCCCCCTCTACTTGAAGTAAGGTCTTACGTCCCGGCAGAGGTCCTCCGGGAGGACCACGCAGATGGGTTCGGAAAGGATGGCCTGGAAGAAATTGAGGTCCGGGGCAAAGTCACGCGTGTTGAGGAACGTCCGGGGGACGATGCGGAAGTAGCAGCTGAAGTGCTCCTGGTCGCGGGGGCCGAGGCAGAGCGACGCGTTGAAACTGAAGACCCCGGCGTCCTCGAAATACCGGAAGACGCGTTCGAGACCGGAAACGAGGTCGTCGATGTCGTCGTCGGTGAGGTCCTGGAGGGAAAAGATGTCGGGAAAGATGCACATGATCTCTCCGAGCAGCCCGAGAGAGACGAAAGAAGCGATCCAGTGGCCCGAGCCGATCCGTGCGATATAGCGCTCGTTGCCGTCCGCCTCGTGCCTCGCGAGGGCATACCAGTAATTCTGTCTGTGGCGTTCCGCGAAGCGCCGTGATGCCGACAGCTCATCCATGAACTGGTTGCCGGGATATGCGGTGGCGAAATATTGCTGATGGGGATGAACGAGGCCTCCCCCCGAAGGCGGCATATAGTTCCATGTCATGAGGTGATAGGGCAGGGACCCGTCGAGGGCAGCTATACGGCGCAGGAAGTCGATGCCCAGTGAGAAGGCGTCAGTGAGCCTTTTCCGGGTGAACTCTTTCAGGCCGACGACGTGATCGTCGGTCATGACGACGACACCGCTATGGATGTCGTAGGGGAAGAGATTGGGTATGAGAAGCGCCTCGCCTCTCTCCAGTCTCCCCTCGGGGACGACATCGGGCGTGAATCTTGGCGTTGTCCTTTCGCGATGCTCGGCACAGAAGGGACAGAAACCCTTTACGGCGGGATCGTGATACCCGTTGAGGTCGAGCCTCTGGGGTTTGACGGCGCCGAAATGAGAAAAATGACAGGTCCTCCCCGTCAACGGGTCGACACGCACCTGGAAACGCACACTGGTGGGCTCAAATCCCTTTCGCGGGTCAAGGAAAGTGCTTTCCGATTCCATCTTCCTGAACTCGATCATCAGCTGTCATCTCCCTGTCATCATATTTCTCAAAATAAAAGCAGAATCCTCGCTCGCCTGTCAATGGAAAGAACGGATAAGGGTCAGGACAACGACGGTCTTCAACTTAAAACCTAAAACCTGACAACTTAAAACTCTACAGCGGATTGATATCGTCCCCCTCCTCTTCATCCTCCTTCTCTTTTCCCATGGTCCTCTGAAGATAGGTTCTCGCGATGTCCCTCCCGCCGAAACCGAAGGCGATGGCGAGGGCAAGGACTATGCCCCCGAAGATTATGGCGAAGGCGATGAGAACCGTCTCCCGGCCGATCCCCAGTTGCTCCATCGCCATTGTGGCGGAGAGGATGAAGACGGTTATCTTGACCAGCCTGCCCACGAGGCCGGCCCTTCTGATGCCCGCGTTGACGGACGCTATGAGGGCGGCCCGCCCGAAGAAATTGCTGAAAAGATATCCGAAGAGAAGGATCACCGCCGCCGTGAAGACATTGGGCAGATAGAGGAAGAAGCGTTCCAGGAGGTGCTCGACAGTGGGTATCTTCAGCGTCTGCACCGCCACGACGGCGAAGGTGAAGATGACGAGCCATCCGATGATCCTTGCGATGAAGGCTGAAAGGGAATCCTTGATCCCTCCCTTGAGGAGCATGTCGAAGAGCCCGAGACGCTTGGCCGCCCTGTCGAGGTTGACGGCCCGGAAGATCCTGAGGAAGACCATCCTCAGGACTGCCGCGAGAATGATGCCCACGATGAGAAGCGCCAGGGAGGTGAGGAAGTTGGGCATAAAGGTAAGGAATTTCTCGTACGAGCTTTCGAAAGGCTCTATAATGACCCTCTGAAGAAAATTCATGTAAAGCCCCCTTTTGTTTTACTTCCAGCGGTCCGACAAGGACGGCTTGAGCTTTTCGTACACCCCGCAGAGGTTCTCTATCTTCTCCTCCACCTCGGGTCCGCTGCTTTCCCGGGCCTCGATCACGAATGACGCCGTGCGTCCTATGTACAGGGGGGTCAGCGACTTGAGAAGATGTTCCTTGTTGAGTACGTTGTGATGCGCGGCCAGGGCGAAGCTGTATATGATATCCACCCACACCGTGTCAGGCATGTGAAAGTCATCCCGGGGCGCATCGGCCAGTTGCTTGAGGAAGCTGATGGTTTCCCGGGACAGGATGTTCTCCCACACGGGGACAAGCTCTGTGGCGCCCAACGTGAACTTGTCGATCATCCTTTGAATATTGACGCTCACCGGTTCCAGACCAACCTCATAGGTGAAGCCGAACACGGGCACCGGCTGTGTCCCTGTTACGTTTTTCCATGTTTTCGGGTATTCCTCCATGAGGCCGAAGGTTGCCCCCACAACCTGGTAGAGCATGGCCGAAAGGTCTGCCCCCGGGTCCTTGGCATCGTGGATCTTCGCCCCCAGGAAAGCCTGGCAGACACGAAAGTCATTGGCTATGGCCGTTGTGGTCATCCAGATGTCTATGCCGTAACGGGCAACGTCGGTTTCCCAGACATCCTTGGACAGATAGAACCCCGCGAGTTTTCCCGAGAATCCGAAGTCGCCCCCTATGGGCTGGCGCACATTCCTGCCGTACAGGGCCCGTGTCAGGGGATAGACTATGCTGTTCGTGATCGTCCCGTCGTACTTATGGCGATGATAGAGGGGCGCGACGTAGTCGTAGCCGTCGTCCATCACGGGTTTGACCAGGAGCTCTATCCACTCGGGTGTGATACTGCGCAAGTCGGAATCCACCACGGCGCAGGCCTTCACGTTGAGGGCCCGGGCGATCTCGAAGATGGTCCTGAAGGCGCTTCCCTTGCCGGGGATCCCGTGGTAGGGAATGGCAATCTTGGAGAAGGACTCCACGCGGTGGGAGAGCAGGATCGACCGGAAATCGTCGATGGCGGTATCGTGAACGACATCCATGGTACCGTCCGTCGACCCCCCGTCGGAATTTACGAGGACCGTCTTCCTGTCGGGGAAGTACTTGGCGAGGCCGGCCTGCACGGCCCGCACCACGTGACCGATGGACCGGGCGTTGTTGTAGCTCGGGATACCCACAAGGATATCGGCTTCGCCTATCTGCGTCAGTCGTGTCTGGATATCCTCTCTTCTGATCGCGGTATCAGTCATGGATCCTTTCGCTTTCAGGCTCCCGTTACGGTCATTCCGCTCGCGACTTCCCGCGGAAAGGCCCCGGCGCCCAGCATGGGATTGATGATGCAGTTCGTGCCGATACTGATCGCGGAGGGAATGACGACCCGTTTTCCGATGACGGTGAGGCCCGAATAGAGATGTTCCGGATGGGTCAGGTTGACCGTCTTCGGATCCCCTATGCCGACGGTGGTACGGTCCCCCACGACCACCTCTTTGTCGATGATGGAACGCTCGACACGCGCCCCTTCTCCTATGCGGCAATCGTGCATGATGATGGAGTCGCGGACAAGGGCGCCGTGTTCCACTATGACACCGGGCGATAGGACACAATTTTCCACGTGTCCTTTGATGGTGCAGCCGGGAGACACGATGGAACGTGCCACACGGGCTCCGGAGGATATGAAGACGGGAGGCCTGTCGAAGGCAGGGCCGCCCGCATTTATGTTTGTCATCGTTCTCCAGTGTCCCGGATCTATTCCGGACGAAGGATCGAGAAGGTCCATGTTCGCGTCCCAGTATGCCTGAACGGTCCCGACGTCCCGCCAGTACCCGTCAAAGGGATATGCGTAGACCACGTTCTCCTCCAGGGCCCGGGGGATGATGTGGTGCCCGAAGTCATCCTCTCTGGATTCCATGAGCAGGTCTATCAGGTACTTCCTGTCGAAGACGTATATTCCCATCGATGCCAGGTTGGACCTCGCGCGGGGTGATTTCTCCTCCCATTGAACGATCCTGCCGTTCTCGTCTGTAACGGCGGTCCCGAACTGATGCGTTTCCTCCCAGGGTACGGGAATGGTGGCGATGGTCACGCGGGCCTTCTTTTGGCGATGGAATGAGACCATCAGGCGGTAGTCCATGTGGTAGACGTGGTCCCCTGACAGGATCATTATCTCGTCACTTTGAGATGATATGGCAAAGGATATGTTCTGGCGCACGGCGTCCGCGGTTCCCCTGTACCAGTCCCAGTCTTCCTCTCCCGTCTTGGGGGGAAAGATCTTGACGCTGCGGGACCGGCCCGACAGATCCCAGGAGGAGCCGTCCCCGATGTGGTCCATGAGGGAAAGAGGCTTGTACTGTGTAAGGACGGCTACACTCGCCAATTCCGAATTGCCAATGTTGCTGAGGGTGAAGTCGATTATCCTGTAAATGCCGCCAAAAGGGACAGCGGGTTTCGCCCTGTGGCGCACGAGGATATTGAGCCTGCTTCCCACGCCGCCCGCCAGAAGGATCGCAGCCGGACCTTTCATTGGACCACCTCCCCGCGAAGGTACTCTTTTTTCGGGAAAGAGTCGGCATTGAGCTTGGGATGTACGGTGACACCACCCCGTATGCGGATGCCTTCGGGGATGACCGTCTTCATCCCGATGACGGCGAGGTCGTTGCCCGCATCGCCGATGTCGGCCTTCCCGGATATCACGCACCCCGTATCCGCTATGGTTCGCCTGAGCTCAGCCCCCCGGCGGACGGTTGAATCGAAGAAAAGGATGGAATCCTCGACGACCGCGCCCTCCTCCACCGTCACGCCCGGGAAAAGGATGGAACGTGCCACGCGGCCGTTGATGGTGCAGCCGCAGTGGAAGAAGGTGTCCTCTACGCTGGCCGAGGGGCCGACGAAGGCCGGCCGGCGGTCCCTGATGCTGCTGTCTGCCATGTTGGTCCTGAGCTGCCAGGACCGTATGTCGAGCCTGGGCCTCTCACCGAGGACATCCATGCTTGTCCGGTAATACTCGTCTATCGTCCGGGTGTATCCCCAGTAGCCGCTGTGTTTGTAGCCGTAGACCCGGTGTTTCTCCATGAGCATGGGTATGATGTCCCTGCCGAACTCGTGGGAGGAGTCCGCGGCATTTTCTTCGAGGGCGGTGACAAGCAGTTGGGTACGGAAGACGTAGATGGTCAGTGACGCCCATTCCAGCCTTGAGTTCCTCGGCTTCTCCCTGTATTGCGTGATCCTCCCTCCCCGGGAGTCCTCGTCCTCGATGAAGGCAAGACCGAAACGGGATGACGCCTCAGGTGCGACCTTCGTGAAGGCGACGGTCATGTCGGCGCCTTTCTCCAGGTGGAACTCGATAAGCTTGCGATAGTCCATGCGGTAGATATGGTCCCCGGAGAGGACCACGACGATCTCTGGGTCGCACATGCGGATGAAATCGATGTTCTGGTAGACGGCGTCGGCCGTCCCCTTGTACCAGTCGGAGGAGCCGCGGCCCTGGAAGGGCGGGAGTATCACGGCCTGACGGTGCCTTCCCGTCATGTCCCAGGGTTCGCCGTTCGCTATGTGGCTGATGAGTTCAAAGGGCCTGTATTGTGACAGGATGCCCACGTTCTCGATGTCGGAGTGCATGAGGTTGCTCATGGGAAAATCAATGACGCGATACAGCCCGCCGTAAGGGAGGACCGACTTGGGCCGGTAGAAGGTGAGCACGTCAAGCTCACCCACCCTTCCTCCTGCGAGAATCATTGCGAGCACCTGTGGCATAAACCAGCTCCTTTCCCGGCGGATCAACGACCGGTTTCGAGAAGCGCCACGGGAAAATTCCTGAAAAGCCCGGAACACTCAAGTCCCGGGAATCCCTGCCGGCGGGTTCGCGGCACTTCTTCTCCGGTAAGTACGTTCCCGAAGGTCTCCTCGTCGGGTCCTTCGGGAACGATCACCACCGTATCTTCCCACATATCCGCGAAGGTCGTGCCCGGCGACGACAGTACCTTCGCGATGAACCTCGGGACGACCACCACGATCATCGTGCTGAGGAAACGACGCGCGAAAGCGATGACGTGTCCCGACCGGACCCCTGTCGCTTCCAGCGGAATGTACTCTCCCTTTTCAAAGACCTCTCTCGCCCTCCGGCGAAGGCCGAGCGTCATGTAGGTTATGTACAGCTTTATTCTGCCGTCTTCCATTGATGTTGTCAAATCTTTCGCGTATTCGGCGGTGCTCCGCCGTGAGAGATCTTCCCTCATCTCGTCGAGCATGCGCATGCGAAGATTGTAGTCGACGGGCATCCTGTTGTCTGGGTCGACAAGACTCAGGTTCCAGATCTCCGTGCCCTGGTAGAAGTCGGGTACACCCGGCGAGCACATCCTGAGGAGCGTCTGTGAGGCGGAATTGTACATGCCGAAGAGGGATACCCGCTCCTGAAAAGCAATAAGATCGTCGAGAAAGGGGTTGTGCCGCTTCCTGTCGAGGATGGTGTCCACGAAGACCGTCATCGCCTCCTCGTACATCCTGTCGGGGTTTATCCAGCTGGTGTTCACCTTTGCTTCCTTTGCCGCCTTGGTCATGTATCCCTTGATCCTTCCCTTGTATGATTCATACTCGTCGTCGCTCACGGTGCCGAAAGGCCAGCTGCCGACGAGCGTCTGATAGAGCAGGTATTCCTCATTGCTGTCGGGCACCTTCCGGTTGTTGACGACCATCTTCCTCTTCCTGTTCATTCTGACCCACAGTATGACATGTTCCCTCCATTCCCCGGGGATCTCGGAAAGCACGTTTATCCTTGCGCGCACGTCCTCGCTGCGCTTTGTGTCATGGGTGGAGGAAGTGATGAGGGCATAGGGCCAGTTCTTGATACGCTCGATATTCTGACCGTGAAATGTGTCCGGCGAGGTTCCGAACCTGTCCGGGCTGCCCCCGACTTCGTTGAGGGACACGAGCCGGTTGTACACGTAGAAGGCCGTATCTTCCACGCCCTTTGCCATGACGGGGCCGGTTATCTGCTGGAACTTCATCGTGAAATTGAGCCATGCCCGGCGCATCTCTTCGTCCATGTCGGCGGAGAACTCAAGGAGAAGGACGCGTTTCATGAAGAGAAAGATCGATTCGTTGAGGGCCGGATTCCTCCTGATGGCGCGGGAAAGGGCAAGCTCGATGTAGTGGCGGTCCCTTTCCTTCACCTCCGGCCCGTTTATGTAAGTCCTGTACACGGGGAAGCAGGCTATCACCTCGATGATGGCCTTGATAAGGCTGTTGAGCGTGAAATCCCGCGTCTGCCGGTCCATTTCGGTGATCCTGTTCAGGCGATGCCCCAGCGTATTGACCTCACTCGACATGGCAACCTCCATGACGAGTTTCTTGTTTCCGTAGAAGACCTCCTGGAAATCGGTCTGCATCCCCGTGAAACGCTTGTAGAGGGCGTCGAAGACCTTCGCATTCCGGCCGTCTATGAAGAGCCCGTTCACGGAGTTCAGGAACACGTAACCCGTTGTGCTGAAAAGGGGCCACTCTTCGGGCATGATCTCGCCTTTTCCGAGTATCTTCTCCGCAACGATATAGAAGGGCTTGAAGTATCGTTGTGTCTTCAGTGCTTCGTCGTAGCGTTCCGATATGGCGGGTTCGATATAGGTCCTGCCGTAGGGAAGGTCGACATCCTCCCTGATCTCCCTGAGGTGCGATCTCATGGCTATCGCGAAACACCGCCGCTGGAGGCGGTCGAAGTACTCGGAGGGGTCATAGAGGCCGTCGGGATGGTCCACCCTCAGTCCCGTCACGCAGCCTTCCTCGATGAGTTCGAAGACAAAACGATGTGTCTCCTCAAAGACTGCCGGGTCCTCGACCCTGATGGCGGCGAGGTTGTTGATGTCGAAGAACCTCCTGTAGTTGATCTCTTCCGTTGCCACCTGCCAGTGGGACAACCGGTAGATCTGCTTCGAGAGCAGGCCATCCAGCAGGTCGAAGCTCTTGGGGTCACCCTCGCTGCCGTTGAAGACGGCGATGTTCCTTTTCACGAAGGCCCTGACGTCTCCGTCGGCCTGATAGAGTTCGTTGATCCGCCTCTTCATGATCTCCTTCTCGCGTACCCGCTCCGCCGCCATCTCCGGGTCTGTCTCGACGTACGAGGGGAGCTTTCCCGCTGACGTGATTATGCTTAACAACTCTGCGTAACCGGCCGTTCCTCCAATCTCCTCCGCGAGATCCTCGATCCCGAAGGAGAGGATGTCGCCGTACGTCTCCGGGAGAATGGGCAGCCTGTTGTCGTAGACGCGGATGAAGAAGGAGCCTTCCTTGTATTTCAACTGTATCTGCTTCCTCTCCAGAGCTACGCCGTACTGATCGCCGAGAAAGGGAAGGAGGATCTTGCCATGCAGCTCTTCCTTGACAGGGTTCCAGTCGATGTCGAAGAAGCCGCTCCAGGGAGAGGCCGGTCCATTTTCCAGGAGGTCCATCCAGTAACGGTTATCGCCGTCGATGCTCATGTGGTTGGGGACGATGTCGAGGATCTGTCCCATATCATGCTCCCGCAGGGTCTTCACGAAGAGATCGTATTCCTCCCGCGTGCCGATCTCGGGGTTGATCCTGGCGGGATCCGTGATATCGTATCCGTGAAGGCTGCCGGGCCGGGCAGCGAGATAAGGGGATGCATAGAGGTCGGTGATACCCAGTTCCTTGAGATAAGGGATCACCTTCACCGCGTCGGTGAACCGGAAATTCCGGTTGAACTGGACGCGGTAGGTCGCAAGAGGTATCCGGAGATTTCGAAAGACGGATCTTTCCATGACTAGCTTGCCTCATGTCCCATTATCGCTCTCTCCTGTACGCGACAGCGTTGACCGGTCCCAGGGAAAGGACGGCCCCGGTCTCGCGGGAGACGCGGGCCGGCGCAATTTCCCCGCTTCCGCCCCACCGGGGCGAAAGGGTGTCGGCGATCGCGGCCCACGGGCCCCCATCGAGCGGCGACTCGATGCGCACGATCTCTTCGCTGAAATTGAAGAAAAGGGCAACATCGTTTCCGGAAAGGGGCATCATGACGGAAAGGGAGTTCGTGTCGGACCAGCACCTGACGTCGGGCCGGCCTGCGGTCATCCCCCAGGGTTTGAGCTCGCATCTCAGCGATATCAGGTGGCGGTAGAAGCTGAAGAGTGCCTGGCGGGTCTCCTCAAAGCGCGACGCCCTGTCGATCCTTGACAGGAGGAACGTTTCCTCGTTCTGCGGATCGGGTGTCTCTCCGGCGGACGGAAACCAGGCGAATTCCCGCGTTCTCCCTGTCCTTACGGCCTCGATGAGCTTTTCGTCACTGTGGCTCACGAAATACAGAAACGGGGCGGTCTCGCCGTACTCCTCCCCCATGAAAAGGAGGGGGATGCAGGGTGACATGAGGACGGCCATCGCCGCCACCTTCAACCTGTCCTGGTCCACGAGGGCGGCAAGGCGATCCCCGCCCGGTCTGTTTCCCGCCTGGTCGTGGTTCTGCGAGAACACGATGAACTGGCCGGCGGGCCTGTGTTTCGACGGGCTCCCGTGTCTTTTCAGGCGGTAGGAAGAGAACTCGCCGGTGTATACGTACCCTTCAGTGAAAGATTTTGCCAGGTTCCCGATGTTGCCGAAATCCTGGTAGTAGCCCTGTTTCTCTCCCGTGAGAAGGGTGTGGAGGGCGTGGTGGAAATCGTCGTTCCACTGGGCGTCGAGGCCGATACCGTTATCGTGCAGCGGTGTTATGACCCTGATGTCGTTGAGGTCGCTCTCGGCGATGAGGTAGGCGGGAGGGTTGCCGGAGAGAGCCGAGCCGACGGTTTCGGAGAGTTCCTGGAGAAAGGTCCGGGCGCTGAAGTCGAAAATCCCGTGAATGGCGTCGAGCCTCAAGGCGTCCACGTGGTAGTCAACGAACCAGTCGAGGGCGCTCCGGACGAAATAGTTGCGCACCTCGTCGCTGAAGGGACCATCGAAGTTGAGGGCATCGCCCCATGGCGTGCGATAGCGGTCCGTGAAATAAGGCCCGAAGTTTGCCAGGTAATTGCCTTCCGGGCCGAGGTGGTTGTAGACCACATCGAGAATGACGGCGAGACCCTGTTCATGGCAGGAGTTGACCAGGGCCTTGAACCCCCGGGGTCCTCCGTAGGTATTGTGGGGGGCGAAGGGAAAGGTGCCGTCGTACCCCCAGTTCCGGCCACCCGGGAACTGGCTGACGGGCATGAGCTCGATGGCATTGGCGCCAAGGTCTCTGAAATAGTCAAGGCAGTCAATGATGGCCTCGAAGGTTCCTTCCTCCGTGAAGGTACCCGTATGCAGCTCGTATATGATGTATTCCTCCAGGGCGCGGCCCCGCCATCCGTCGTCACTCCACTGAAACGACGCATGGTCGACGATCCGGGAAGGGCCGTGGACCCCTTCCGGCTGCGATCGGGATGCGGGATCGGGAAACGGGGAGTTGCCGTCGATGACATACCGGTAAAGGTCGCCGTCGCCCACGCCGTCCACCTTTCCTTCGAAGTAGTTCCCCCCGGAAGGCGTGAGGGCTTCCCTCCTTTCGTGCGGACCCCGGAGTATGTCCACTAAGACCGTTCCCGCAAAGGGCGCCCACACCCGGAAGGACGTCGATCCGTCTGAAGAGGGCACCGCTCCGAGATGCGCCGGCGCGCCTGTTTTATCGAATACTCTCATCTTTCACCAGTATATCAGAAGACCGTGACGGGATCCGCGGCCCGCCTCCTACAGCTCGACGAGGCTCTTCTCCTTCGTGAGGAGCGTGTACCACACCGCCAGGTAGTCCCTTACCTGCCTCGTAATCAGAAAGTTCTGACGGACGAACTCGCGGGCCTGCCCGCCCATGCGGGCGGCCATCTCCGTGTTGTTGAGGAGCTGGCGTATCCTGAAGGCACACCCCTCGATGGAATGGACGAGAAAGCCCGTCACGCCGTGGACTATCTGCAGGGGTATACCCCCGGCCGCGCCTCCGATGACGGGTTTGCCTTTCCACATCCCTTCGGCTACCGTGAGGCCGAAACCCTCCTTGAGCGATTTCTGGAGGATGACACTGGCCATGGTCTGCAGGGCGTTAATGTCCCTATCGCTGAAGGGGGGAAGAAGGAGTATATGGATGTCAGGGTCGTCCGATGCGAATTGCCGGACCTCATCCAGTACTGCGGCGCCTTCCGGGTCGTCCGTTGCCGGGCTCCCGGCCAGCACGAGGACGCAGTCGTTGTATTTTTTGACCATACGGTAGGCCATGATGACGCCGGTGGGGTCTTTGAACCTGTCGAACCGGGAGACCTGAAGGATGACCGGCCGGTCCCGGGGGATGCCGAGCCTCAGTGCGGTGTCGTTGATCTCATCTTCGCTGAGTTGCCTGTTCTTCTCCGACAGGGGGTCTATCGACGGTGGTATGATGAACTCATTGATACCCGTGGCGCCCGCGAAACGGGCGACGGAGTAAATCGCCGCATCGAACTTCGTAGCGTACCTGCCGATCCTGTTGAACACGTCCCTCTGGGGATTGGAGACATCTATGTGACACCGCCAGATCCAGACGCCTTCCTTCCGGAAGGTGACAAGGGGAACGGGCTGGGGATCGTGTATCAGCACCGCGTCGGCATCGAGATTCATCTCCGCGGCATTCTTTTCGTTGATCTCGAGATGGTGCTCCCACATCCGGTCGTCGATGGATTCCGTGTATCCCTGAAGGGCGTTGTGTACTCTCTTCGTCATATCGAAGAACCTTTCGTCGCCCTTGATGACGTCCCAGCGGGCGTCGATCCCGAGGCTTGACATGATGGGGATCATTCTCTGCAGTATCTCCGCCACTCCGCCGCCCTCGCGGGTCGAATTGACGTGGAGAAAGGTCTTGCCCGCCAGGTGGTCGGCCAGTTTTCGAATAAGCAGGAGGTCTCCCCTGGGGGAGATGCCGCCGTACGATCCTATCATGACAGAACCCCCGATCTTTCCATGTCTTTGTTCACTTCTTCCATAACGATTCCGGCAATGTACGCCCGTATCTCCTCCGTGTTGTGCATGAAGGGGTCGATGGCGCGAATCTTTTCCGCCAGTTCCCTCTTGCCCAGGGTTTCGTCGACCCACCGGGAGAAGTCGTCCGTCCCGCCGGGAACCCGCATACGTGCCTCATAGAAGTGGTAGTAGATGCAGCCGCTGTCCACGAATCTCATGGCAAGGAAGAACTCCGCAAGGTTCTTTGCACAGATCCCGATGGGAAAGACGAAAGTGACCGTTTCATTGAAGAAGAACTCGTCTCCCGGAAGGGCATAGCGCGGTTCCGGGAACCTTTCGAGGTAGGAATCGATTACCTCCGCAAGGGCCAGACGAAGGTCCGCTATGGACTCGAATGAATAAGGGTCGATGTTCGACAGCTGTTCCGCCAGTGCCCTCTCCTCGAGACTTTCCCCGGCCCACTGCGCGAAATCGTTCGTGTACTCCAGAATATGCTGCTTCAGAAAGTACTGGTATGTATGGTGAAATATGGAATCATCACTCACCCTGGAGATTATCTCCCGCAGTTCCTTCAGGTCCGCAGCCTTCTCGCCCGTCGATCTTATGATGCTCACGCATTGCCTGAAATCGAAGGGACGCTCGAATTCTTCATGTCCTTCCATGGGTTCCACCTCACCTTTGCGAACGGTCCTTCAGGGTCGTTCCGGTCCCCTGGATCATGGCTCCTTCCCATCCGGGGTCTCCTGGGGCGCTTCCGGCGTCTTCGCTCCCATTGCCATCTTCCGTCTCTTCGTCACGCGCAGGAGGAACGACGCCAGCACGCCGAGAACGACACCGGATATGACCGAGAGAAATACCACAATGGCCAGCGATGCCTCAAAGTTCCAGGCAAAGAACGAGACGGAGACAGGTTGCGAGTTCTGGGTGGAGAAAACGGCCACAATAATGACGATGCAGGCGATAAGTATGAGAAAGCGCATCCTTTCCTCCTTCCGCCGGCTTTCAAACGGCCGGCCGTTTGCTCTCTATTGCCGGTTGTCCTCCTCCACCGAGTCCCGTATCCTGTCGAGTATGTCGGGCAGTGCCGCCGTCACCCTGTCCCAGCTCGAGATGAGAGGAACGCCCAGAGGGTCTTTCGTAATCACCTCCGCGGCCGTCTTGATGCCCTTCGTGAAGGTCTCAACGGAGAGGCTTTCCTCGTGCCGGTCAAAACGCAGGCCGTTGATGGAGGCGTCATCCTCGTACCGTTTCAGGTGGTCCTGGGCGGTACGCACATAGGTGGCAAAGAGCGTTTTGAAGAAGCCGTCGGAGAATACTATTCCCTCGGAGGCAAGCGTGCGGAATATGGACTTGCAGATGTCCACGCACATCTTGTTGAGGCCCTTGGAGGCGTCTTCGGGGGAAAGCTCCTGGTGTTTGTGTTCGTAATTCTCGGCGATGTCGACCTGACAGACGCGGTTTATGGAGGTGTTCTTGTACACCTCCGCCAGCGTTCCCACCTCAAGGCCCCAGTCGCCGGGGATCTTGTTGATGCGGGCGAGGTTCACGTCCATGGAGAACTCGCCCGCAAGGATATAACGGAAGCTGTCGAAGAAGACGAGGAGAGGGTGAAATCCGATGATCTTGACAAGGGCGCGTATAAGGGGGGTCACGAGGAGCCGGGTGACCCTGCCGTGCATCTTGTCTGTGACCCTGGTGTAAAAGCCCTTGCAGAAATCGTAATCGAGGCTGGGGTTTGTGACGGGGTAGCAGAGCCGTGCGAGCATATCGCGCGAATAGGTGAGAATGTCGCAATCGTGGAGGGCGATGGCGTTGAATTCCCTCCGTGCCAGAACGTACCCGTAAGCCATCCACACGGACCGGCCCTTCCCTTCGAGGCCTGTGGGGAGATCTTCCCCTTCGATGGCCCGGTAGAGTTTCTTCATCCTCTTTCCGTTGTTCCATATGACGCTCACCTTCTGAGGGAGCGCGGAGAAGAAGCGCCGTGCGTTCTCGAACTCGCTCTCAGACGCTGGCCCCAGGGTCACGACGATTTCCTTGATATACTGCACCTTCTTGAGTTCTTCGACTATCAGTGAGAGCGCCGTGCCGGCAAGCTCGCTGTACAGCGAGGGAAGGACAAGCGCGATCGGCCTGTCCTTAGCGTATCGCGCGAGCCTCGATTCGATCTCCTCCAGATTGTCCCCTCCCAGTCTGTGCAGTGTGGAAATAACGCCTGTCTGGTAAAAGTCGGACATGCTCACCTCCTGGAATGTAGTCTAGCACTCTATCCGAGAAGCGGCCGAAAATCTGTAAACTATTTTACACTATCCTGAAACTACCTTATGGTAGCATATCATAATTATGGTATCACGTTACAGGAAAAGACCCCTGGTTCCCATGTGCCAGGCATCTTCGGGCGGGAGCGCCGGATAAGGCGGTGAACGGGTGAAAAGGATAGTAGTCTTCACGGATCTCGACGGAACCCTTCTCGACGCGCGGACCTATTCCTTCGATGCGGCCCTGCCGGCGCTTGGCATGCTCAGGGAGCGGCATATCCCCGTGGTGATCTGTTCCAGCAAGACGCGGGCCGAGATAGAGTACTATCGGGCGAGGCTTCACAACGGCGACCCTTTCATCTCGGAGAACGGAGGCGCGGTCTTTGTGCCTCGCGGGTATTTCCAGTCGGATACGGTGTTGTCGGCCCTGCCCGAAGGGGACGACGAGGGGCGGTATCTCATCCTCAGGCTTGGCGCCAGGTATCAGGACCTGCGCAGGGCCCTTGCGCAACTCCGCGAGGAGGGATTTGACGTTCGCGGTTTCGGAGACATGACTGCCGAAGAGATAGCCGCCGCGACGGGTCTGCCGCTCAGCGAAGCGGTCATGGCGGGAAAACGGGAATTCGACGAACCTTTCCTGGCTGGCGGCGATCAGAAGATGCGGGAGGAACTGGCGCTCTCCATAGAGGGGAAGGGCTTCAGGGTTACGAAGGGGTTCTTCCACCATATCCTCGGGGAGAGCGACAAGGGCAAGGCCGTTTCCATCCTCACCGGGATGTTCCGGAGGGAATATGCCGATGTCATGACCGTCGCACTCGGCGACAGCCCCAATGACCTGCCCATGCTCCGGTCTGTCGACCACCCGATCATCGTCGGAAAACCCGGCGGCTACGACCGGGTCCTGGCGGCGGAGGACTTCGAACGGGCCAGGGGAGAAGGACCGGAGGGATGGAACAGCGCCGTCCTGAAACTGCTCAAGCACCTCTGAATCCTGCCGCCCATTCCCTGCTCCCTCATTTCAAAAAGACCATCACGATGCGCGGAAAAGCGAGAATGAGGGCAAGGGTGAAGACATTGCAGGCGATGAAGGGTATGGCCGCCCTGTAAATGTCCATCATGGTGATATCATCCGTAGCTATGCCTTTCATGACAAAGAGAAGGAGTCCGAAGGGCGGCGAGGTGAAACCGATGTCGAGGGCGATGAGCATCATGATCCCGAACCAGAGGGGGTCGATGTTTGCCTGGTAGATGATGGGCATGAACAGGGGGATCGTTACCATCATCATGGCTATCTGGTCCATGAAGCAGCCGAGGAGAAGCAGCATGGACAGCATGATTGTAATAAGAAGGGCGTCGGGCAGGTTGAGGGAGACGACGGCGGAGATGAGGCCTCCTCCGGCGCCGCTGAATGAGATGATCTGGCTGTAACCGACGGAGCCGGCTATTATGAGGAAGATCATGGAGCTTGTTCTCAGTGTTGCTGCCAGGGCCTCGGAGAATATGGATAAGGTGAGCTTTCGGTAAGCTATGGAAAGCGCCAGGGCTCCCACGCAACCCAGGGAAGCGGCCTCGGTGGGCGTGGCGATCCCCATGTATATGGGGCCCAGAACGAGGGCGATGACGCTCGTCAGGGGCATGACGTACAGGAGGAATTCCTTCACGATGCTTACCGGGTCCGATCTGGGGACCTCATAATCCGGCGCCATGGAGGGCTGGAGAAAGGTCCTGCCTATGATGTAAGCGGCATAGAGAAAGGCCATGATGAGCCCGGGGAGTATACCCCCCATCAATATCCCCGATATGGATATGTGGGCGACGGAACCGAGGACGACGGCCAGCGCGCTTGGCGGGATCATCATGGCAAGCCCTCCCGTTCCGATTATGGGGCCGATCATAAGCGGCTTGCCGTAGCCCCTGAGGCGCATCTCCGGCATAAGGGACGAACCCAGAAGAGCGGTGTTGCTGATGGCGGAGCCGGTGAGACCTGAGAAGAACGTCGAAGAGGCCACGGCCAGAATACCGAGCCTGCCCGGGATCCTGCCGAAAAATTTGTCGAAGATATTGAGGACGTTGCGTGCGATGCCGCATCTGAACAGCAGCTCTCCCATGAAGATAAAGAGGGGTATGGGAGTCAGGGTGAAGTTGGCGAGAGAGCTGTACATGTTGAGGATGAGTTGCTTGATGCCCTCCGTCCCTCCCATAAAGAAATAGGCCCCGGCGATATTGATGAGAAAGAAGGCAAAGGCGACGGGGAGACCGGTCGCGAGAAGACCGATGAAACCGCCGAAGAAGACGAGGAGTACGACCCACCACTCCACGTCAGCCTCCACCGCGCAGATCATCGATGAGTCTGGCAAGAGATTCGACCGTGACAAGGAGCATGCCCAGGGCTATGGGAGCGATGACGATCCATTTTGGCACTTCCAGCGATTTGATGACGGGCGTCCCGAGAAGGAATTGCTCCCATGAGACGACGGCGGCGAAAAGGCACAGGGTGGCGGCTACAGCGACGGTGAGTATGTCCGTCACCACCCTGAAGGTCTTTCTGGCCCTTGGGCCGAGCCGGTCCACCACGATGTCCAGGCTGACATGCCCTTTCTTCCTGAGGACCCAGGCGGCACTGAGGAAGGCGAAGTAGATCTGCAGATACTCCGATATCTCGACGGTCCATCGCAGGGGCCGGTGCAGGAAATACCTGGCTATGACCTCGCAGGATATGGAAAGGGCGATGAATGCTATGCAGGCGGCGGAGAATACGGCTAAGGCATCGAGGGTCCTGGTAAGGAGACGCCTCATGTCACCGCTCCATCAACTTCCTGAGGCGTTCCCCGATGGCGGGACTCTTTGCAATGACCTTTTCCCAGCCCGCCCGGTAGGCCGTATCCAGATAGAATTCTCTGTCACTGTCCCTGAACTCTATTACCTGTACGCCCCGGGACAGGAGAAGCTCTCTCTCCTGTCGGGCCAGTTTCCTGGAAAGGTCGTAGGTCTCCCGCTCTGCTCTCTCGATAGCGTCGGCGATAAGCTTCCTCACACCCGCGGGAAGACCGTCCCAGGTCTTTCTGTTCACAAGAACGCAGACATCGGTCTGATAGAAACCGGGGTCGATGACGTACCGGACCACCTCCTCCCATCCCATCTCGTGGACGCCTATTGACGGCCAGCCGAAGCCGTCGACGATGGCCCTTTCCAGGGCGACGTAGACCTCTCCGGGAGCCGTTGTGACACCGACACCGCCAAGGGCTCTGACAAAGGGTTCATAGATGGGGGTCACCCTGACCTTGAGACCCGTGAGATCGGGCCCCTTCAAGGGCTTCCTCAGGTAGAGATGATACGTGATCCCGCCGGTGATCTTGCCGAGATAGATGACGTTGAGTCGCTTCTCCATCAGTTCCCTGTAGAACGCGAAAATCCCCCTCTTTCGTTCTTCCATGGGAGAATGGCGAGAGAGCTTCATTGCGTCGGCCTCGGGCATCTGGGCCACGAAATAGGCCGCCGGCAAAAGGGCGATATCGACGACCCCTCTTCTTACCGCCTCGATCTGTTCAAAGGGCGGGATGGCCTCGGGACCCCCCACGAATTGGAAGCGTGTCCCTCCCTTGCTGTCACGGTGTACCGCGTCGGTGAATAGATGGAACTGTCTCACCCACACCGTGTTCGTAGCTGCGAAGGTGACCGTTCTCAGGCTGGTGCAATGGGCCGGCGTGGCGGGAATGAGGCATGCGGCCGCGAGGGCAAGCCAGCATAGCATGGCCCGGAATATGAGAGGCGCTCCGTTCATTTCGACCGGACGAAGGACTCGAGCCTGACGCGATCGATGATCGTGTACTTCAGACGCCCTTTCGTTATGAGTTTCAGCCTGTCCAGGTAATTGAGGACGTTTGTCACCGTTACCCTTGACAGCCCCGTGATGTTGGCCAGGTCTTCGTGGGTGATCCTCTTCTTTATCAGGATCCCGCCGGACGTGGCTTCGCCGACCTCGTGCATGAGCTTCAGGAGAGTGCTGGCCACGCGCTTCTGAGCGTCGAGGAACGAAAGACCCTCCACCTGCAGCCCGAGGAGCCTGAGCTTCCTGATGATGGAGGTGATGATAAGGAGTGAAACCTCGGGATGCGCCTTGAGCAGGGCCTCGGTCTCTTCGATATCGAAGGCGTAGATGCTGGATTCCTCCATGACCGTCGCCGTGGCGAAGTAGGGGAAGCGGTCGAAGGCCGCGCTCTCTCCGAAGAAGGTGTTGTCTTCCTGGATGGCCAGTATCTTCTCGGAGCCATTCTCCCTGAAGATGCTTACCTTGACCTTCCCGTCCCTGACAAAGTAGAAGCTCGCACTCTCTTCGCCCTGGAGGTACACAATCTGACCGGGATTGTAATGCCTGAGGCGCCCGATGCCGAGAAGGGTATCCAGTTCATCCGTGAACTTGCCGACATTGTCCGTGACGTACGGTGAATCTGAAAAATATGGCAGGGATGCATCATTTTCGGCTCTCTTCGTCTTCATCCTATAGAACCTAGCACGAATGTAGCCTGTTTTACAGAAAAATGACAGAAAGCCGTATACTATACAGGTGTTGAAGGGTCGGGAAAGGTCCTCTGTCAGGGGACGACGGACCAGGCGACAGGGGGCAGCGAAGGGCGGGAAGCGCCGGGCCCCCTTGACGGTGAATGAAGATGCAGGGTAGCTGGCTTGCCTGCTGAACGCCGGGGGAGATTATCCGGGTCTCCTCCGGTCTTTTTTTTGGGGCGCGGCTTCGGGGCGACCGCCTTTTCCATCTTGACATCAGGGAGGGGTTTGTATTATAAGAAACAACACGCGCGGGAATAACTCAGCGGTAGAGTGCAACCTTGCCAAGGTTGAAGTCGCGGGTTCAAATCCCGTTTCCCGCTCCATAAAAACCGAAGCGGGTGAAGATGCCCGCTCCATAAAAACCGAAGCGGGTGAAGATGCCCGCTCCATAAAAACCGATAGGCCTCACGAGTTGCCGACGCGGCTCGCCTGTTCCTCGAATTCATGGCGGCATAGCCAAGTGGTAAGGCGACGGTCTGCAAAACCGTTATTCTCCGGTTCAAATCCGGATGCCGCCTCCAAAGAATACCAACTTGAACCGCTTGAATGGCTTCAGCGGCTTGAACGTTAGAAAAAGAATGACCCCTGTGTGACTGAGCACAACAGGGGTCTTTTTTTTGTCTTTAAACGCTCAAGCGGTTCAAACGGCTCAAGCCATCCATGGCGGTTTTAGTCCAGTATGAAATCCCATGCCGTGTCGTTGATCCAGATGCTGTAGTATCCCCTGCCGAGCAGTCCTTTTGGCTTAATGATGTACATGTCCTTTCCCTGGGGCTTGACGTCGATCTCAATGTCCTTGCCGAAGGCGAAGCGCGGCTTGCCGAGGGCCGAAGGTTGATAGAATCCCATGGGGTTCACGGTGAGCACGCTCATCTCGTATTTGCCATAGAGAACGAAGTGCTGGAAATCCTTCAGGAAGAAATGGGCGGGATTGTTGGACTCCACGAAGATGACACCGTCCTCATCGAAGACGATGTTGGGCAGGAGCCTGATGAGCCCTTTACTCGTCTTGATATATGCCCCGTATTCCTTCGGCGTCACGGCTTTTTCATTCTTTGCGAAGACCGCCGTTGCCAGGGTCCCGAAGAAGAGTGCGAGACACATCGTTAGAATCCATATTGTTTTCAGTCTTGTCATTGGCTTCTCCATTTGTTGTTCCTTCGGCGATGGCCCTGTCTTCTCATGCCACCGTGACCTCAACCTTTCGCTCCCGCGGTCCGTCGAATTCCATGAGAAAGATGCCCTGCCAGGTGCCCAGCGCGGGCGCGTCCCCGGACATGGGGATGCTCACCGACGCCCCGACGAGGATTGCCTTGATATGGGCATCGGAATTCCCTTCCCTGTGCCGGTACGGATGGCCGGAAGGCGCCATCCTGCCCAGAGCTTCGATGATGTCCCGCATGACATCGGGGTCGGCGTCTTCATTGATCGTGAGGGCGCACGTCGTGTGGGGGGTGTAGACGTGAAGGATTTTCCCCGTCTGCCCCCTTGCCGCGTTCACGACCTGGTCGGTTATGTTCAGGGCCTCGATCCTCCTTGACGTTCTGATATGGAATTCCGTCATGGATCGCCCTGTTCCCCCTGTTTCTTCCTGTAGTCATCGATGGCGGCCCTGAGGGCCTCTTCCGCCATGACGGAACAGTGCAGCTTGGCTTCGGGGAGCCCGCCAAGTTCGCGCGCTACGATCTCGTTCGTGAGCCTGAGCGCCTCATCGATCGTCTTCCCCTTGATGAGCTCCGTTGTCATGCTGCTCGACGCGATCGCGGCGGCGCAGCCGAAGGTCTTGAACTTGACATCGACAATGCGGTCGTTCTCTATCTTGAGGAAGATCCTCGTCACGTCACCGCATGCGGGGTTGCCCACCTGCGCCATGCCATCGGCCCCTTCCATCTCGCCCATGTTCCTGGGATGCTCGAAATGGTCCATTACCGTATCGCTGTATGGTCCCTGGGACATCTTTGCCTCCTGACTGTCTCCCGTGACGGCGGGACGGATCGTAATCGTATAGGTGCAATATAGCACAAACGACAGACCTTTTGTAACATCATTTTGCTTGACGGTTTTAAGACGAATTTGTTAGAAACTAGCATTAAAATTAAGGAGATTGATGATGCTTAAACGGTACTTGCTAGCTCCGGGCCCGACGCAGATCCCACCGGAGGTATTGCTGAAGATGGCGGAGCCCATGGTCCACCATCGCAATCCCATGTTCGAAGTTGTGGTGGATGAGGTCAGGCAGAACCTGAGGCACCTCTTCGGCACCGGCAACGAAGTGCTCATCTTCTCCTCTTCGGGTACGGGCGCTATGGAAGGCGCCGTGACGAATATGCTTTCACCCGGTGACAGGGCTGTCGTGGTTCGCAGCGGCAAGTTCGGGGAACGCTGGGCGGAGATCTGCAGCGCCTATGGCGTGGAGTGTGTGAACATCGATCTTCCCTGGGGGGATGTTCTCGATCCGGGGGCAGTCGAAAAGGCCCTCAAGGAGAACCCCGATGCAAAGGCGGTTTACATGCAGGCCACGGAAACCTCCACGGGGACCATGTTCCCCGTCAGGGAGGTTGCCGGAATTGTCGGGAAGTGCCCCGGTACGCTCATGGTCGTCGACGGGATAACCGGTGTGGGGGTCTTCCCCCTGCCCATGGATGAGTGGGGCATCGATGTGTTGATCGGCGGTTCCCAGAAGGCCCTTATGCTCCCGCCGGGGCTGGCCTTCGCCGGGGTGAGCGACAAGGCCTGGGAGTTCAACAAGGCGTCCCGTATGCCCAGGTTCTATTTCAACTGGGCGAAGGAACGGGACAACCTGAAGAAGAACCAGACCAACTTCACCCCCGCCATCTCACTGATCGTGGGACTGAGGGAATCCTTGAAGATCCTCAGGGAGGAAGGCATGGATAATGTGTACCGCAGGAGCGAGATGCTTGCCAGGGCGACCCGGGAAGGTGCCCGCGCGATCGGCCTCGAGATATTCTCGAAGAATCCCTCTCCGGCGGTGACGGCCATCTGTGCCCCGGAGGGGATCGACGGCCAGGCAATATACAAGACCCTCTGGAAGAAATACGGGGTCACCGGTGCCGGCGGACAGGACCAGTTGAAGGGGAGGATATTCCGCCTGGCGACCCTCGGCTACGCCGACAAGTACGATGTCATAACGGCCGTTGCGGCCATCGAGTTCGCGCTCAGGGACCTCGGCTACGCTTTCACGATGGGGGCGGGTGTTGCCGCCGCGACGGACTGTCTCAAAGACCTTTAGCTGATGAAGACCGCATTGCTGTCCTTCGGAACCGACAGGTTTCCCGGCCCATGATTCGTGCGGCGATATTCGATTTTGACGGCACTCTGACCCCTCTTACCCTTGATTTCTCCCTTCTCAGGGCGAAGGCGGAGGAAACGGCGAGGGAATATGTCGACGAGTCCTTCCTCGCCTCCCAGGCGGACCAGTACATTCTCGAGATGATTCACGCCGTAGCGGACACACTGGCTGAAGAAGGTCTTCGTTTCCGCCAGAGGGCCTTTCAGGAACTCAGTCTCCTCGAGGTCAATGCCGCACGGGGCAAGTCCCTCTACCCGTATGCACGGGACACGCTCCTGCGGTTGAGGTCGAAAGGGGTGAAGGTCGGGATAATCACCCGGACCTGCATGGAGGTGCTGGAGACCGTGTTCCCCGATCTCGCCTGCCATGTCGATACCGTTGTGACCCGCGACGATACGCGCCTCGTCAAACCCAACCCCGAGCACGTGCGCCTCGCCCTCGAGGCGCTGCAGATCGCGCCGGGGGAGGCCGTTCTTGCGGGCGACCATCCGACGGACATAGAGGCGGGCAGGGCCTTCGGGACCCTGACGGCGGGAGTGCTCACGGGCAGGACCTCCCGGGCTCAGTTCGTAAACGCGGGGGCCGATCACATCTTCGACGACATACGGGGAGTGGTGGGGTTGCTGGAGGGTGACCGATAGGAGGTGCGTCATGCCCCATAGCGGCCGGCCGAATTATTCATGGAAATTGCCCATCACGGGTGGTATATTTGACAATCAATCCAGCTTGGAGGAACCGTGAGCAAAAAGCATTCTTTTCTGTATATAGCAGTGATCGGGATCGGCCTTTCCCTTCTTTTCGTTTCGGTCGGCCTCTGCGCCGAAGCCTACGAAGACGCGTTCAGGAAGGCCTATCCGCAGATACCCTTCGATTCGATGCGGCCGACAACCGTCAAAGGCCTCTACGAGGTCTCGAAGGGTGGAGACATCATCTACTTCTTCGAGGAAAAAGGGCTTCTCTTCGTCGGTGAGATCGTCGACGGTACGGGCAGGAACCTGACGGAGGAGAGGAAGTCGGAGATACTCGTGGCCAACGTCAAGAAGATCCCCCTCGACAAGGCGATCAAGATTGGCAAAGGGGCGCAGACGGTCATAGAGTTCACAGACCCCGATTGTCCCTATTGCCGCCGGGCCGCGTCATACTTCGAGTCCAGGAAGGACGTGACACGGTATGTCTTCTTCTTCCCTCTGCCGTCCCACAGGGATGCCGAGAACAAGATCAAATATATCTTCTGCTCCTCCGACAGGGCAAAGGCATACGACGAGGCGATGAAAGGCAAGCTGGATACGCAGAAATACACGGTGTGCAAGAAGCAGGAGGCGGTGGACCTGCTCAACGCCCACAAGCAGATAGGGGGCCAGATCGGGGTCAACGGCACCCCGATGTTCATCATCAACGGCAAGGATCTTGTGATCGGCGCCAATTTCCCCGCCATAGATGCCGCGCTGAGGACGGACGACCAGAAGCCGGGTATCCCGGAAAAGAAGACGGACGCGCCGGAGCAAAAGGCGGGCGAACCCGAAAAGAAGGCGGGCGAGGGCAAATGAGCCCCTTCCCCCGATGAGCAAAAGGCGGAACGACGCATGCTCTACGAATACGACGGACGAAGGCCGACAGTCGGCAAAGAGAGTTATGTGAGCGACATTGCCCATGTGATCGGCGATGTCGTGATCGGTGACAACTGTTACATAGGCCACGGGGCCATTCTCCGGGGAGACTATGGTTCCATAGTGGTGGGAAGCGGAACGGCCGTGGAGGAGGGGGTTGTCGTTCATGCTCCTCCCGACAGGCAGTGCCGCATCGGGGAAAGGGTCACCATTGGCCACGGTGCCGTCATACACGCCGCGAGCATAGGCGATTCGGCTGTTATCGGCATGGGGGCGGTCCTCAGCATAGAGAGCGAGATCGGTGAGGGCACCATCGTTGCCGAGGGGACAGTCATCCGGATGCGTCAGATCGTGGCGGCGGGCGTCGTCGTCGGCGGGAACCCCATGCGCGTGATAAGGCAGATCGCTCCGAAGGACATGGAGTTCTGGGACAGGGGAAAGCAGCTCTACATCGACCTGGCAAAAAAATACCTGGCAAAGGGCATGAGACCCCTGCCGGACCTTACGGGCGGGGCGTGACGATGGACAGTGTGGTCATCGAAGTCCTCCCCGGGAGCAAGGAGCTTGACGGAGCGAAGCGCTGGGTGGACGAGAAGGGAGAGTTTGCGCAGATATCCTGGCGGGAGGACATAGGGCACCTGGCCTTCTTCGAACTGCGCAAGGGACAGTCCCGCGGCGGCCATTACCACGAGCGCAAAGAAGAGGTCTTCTATGTTGTCAGCGGTACGATCAGGGCCGTCTTTGCCGACCTTGCGGGCGGTGGGAAAGAGATCCGTATCCTCGAAAAAGGGATGAAGGTCCGTGTCGGGACCCATGTGGGCCATCGCTTCGAGGGCATCGAGGATTCCCTGGTCATCGAGTACAGCCCTCAGTACTATGACAGGACAGACGCCTTTAAGGCAGATCTGGGAGAGTGATCATGGCGGAGATAAAGAGCGCCATTGAACTGGCCATGGAGAAGACGAAGGATCTCGTCATGGACGACAGGGAAAAGAGGTCCCTCGCCCTCAAGGAACTTGCCGCCGGGATGATGACCATCTACCGGCGTTATCGTGAGGGGCTCTCGGGCGATGACGAAACAAGAGCCCAGCTCGACGCGCTGGAGTGTGACAGTGCCGGGAAGAGAACAATGGCCCTTGACATCCTTACCGACGAGTTCGAGGCAGGGGATGATGTCGCCGAAATGGCCTTCCTCTTCTCATTTATCGGTTTCGTCGTCGACGAGAAGGCCCGCAGGGAATTGAGTGCCATTCATAAGGAGTGTCTCGGGGAGCTCGAAAGGATACGAGGCTCCATCGCATCCCGTATAACCGAAAACCTTGCCGCATCGGGCATCAGGGGAGACAGTGTGGAGCCCAATGTCGAGGCGTGGCCGATGTGGAAGGAGGCGTCCGCGGATGTCCGCCGGGTCTTCAGGCGGCAGATAGACAAATGGAAGGAAGGGCTTCTGTAAGCCAAAAGAAGGGGCACACGGAAGACAACCCGTATGCCCGCATCCCCTCCAGCGGCTCACCCCGTTACTCTTGTTACCCCTCTTTAAGCCGCCTTTTCAGGCTTTTGTCTTGAACTGGGCGGCGGAGCTTCCCAGCACCTGCGTTATATCAACGAGCTTATTCACCTCGAACATCACCTGACCCGATACCGCCTCGATCTCCTTGGCGATGCCGGACGTGGAGGTGATGTTTCTCGCTATCTCCTCGGAACTGGCCGATTGCTGTTCGACGGCAGTGGCGATCTGCAGGATCTGGTCACGCACCTGCTCCGATGAAGAGACGATGTTGCCAAGCGACTCCTCGACCTCACGCATGAAACGGGTCACCCTCTCAACCTCGGCCGAGGTGACCTCCATGGACCTCGTCGTTTCCTCTGATTCCTTCTGGACCGTGGTCAGATGAAGGGTGATCTCCTTTGTGGCGTTCATCGTCTTTTCGGCAAGCTTTTTCACCTCGTCTGCAACGACGGCAAAACCCCGCCCGTGCTCTCCCGCTCGCGCAGCCTCGATGGCGGCGTTGAGCGCCAGGAGGTTCGTCTGGTCGGCTATGTCATCTATGATGGTTATGATCTTGGCCACCTCGCTTACGCGTTGATTAAGCTTCTGGATGGTATTCGCCAGCTCGGCGGAGGAGTTCTGGACCTTGTTGACCTCGGCGACGGCCTCCTGGGTGACCTTTTTCCCCGTAATCGCCGCTTCCATCGCGTTTGTCGAGGCGTCCTTGACGCCGCTGGCATTGTTCGCGACATCAACGATGGTCTGACTCATCTCTTCAGCCGAAACCGATATCTGGTTTGCCTGGTCGGCCTGTGACCGCGTCCCCTCCGACGTCTTGTCCGCGAGGGTCTTTATGGTTTCCACCGACGTGTCGAGGCTGTTGACGGAAGACTTGATGCTGCCGATCATCGTGTTGAAGGAGCTTATCATGTTCTTCATGGACTGCAGGAGCTGTCCTGTCTCGTCGGAACCGGTGGTGCCGATATCAATGCTGAGATCACCTTCGGACAAAGACTTGCTGGCGTCGACCGCCTTGTTGAGGTTTCTGCGTATGCTGCTGGCGATAAGATAGCTCAGTCCGAACACGAGAAGGGCGAGGACGCAGGTGGTGCCGATGATGATCCAGCGGAATTTCGCGATCTCCTGGTTCACGTCGTCAAGATACATGCCGGAGCCTATCACCCATCCCCAGGGCTCGAAGTGTTTGATGTAGGATTGCTTCCTGGAGAAGGATGACGCTCCCGATTTCTTCCAGTAGTATTCGTAAAAGCCCGCCTGTTTCTCCTTTGCCAGAGCGGTCATCTCGGAGAAGACCTTCTTCTTTGTCTTTGGGTCCTCGAAACCCGAGACGTCCTGTCCTTCCAGGTCTATCATGACGGGGTTCACGATCATCTTCGGCTGCATGTCGTTTATCCAGAAGTAATTCTCGCCGCGGTAGCGAAGCTGCTGGATCGACTTGATGGCCGCCATCTGGGCCATTCCGAGCTCGATATCGTTTATTTTCACCCTCTGGTTATAATCGTTGAGCATGCTGTATGCTACATCGACAACGTCTTTGACGGCGTTCTGCTTCTCCTGGAGCATGATCCGCTCCATCTGTGGAAGAAGGTAAAGAATGTTCCAGAGGATGATGACGACGATGGCAACAGCGGAAATGCCCATGATTTTGTAGAAGATGCCGAGGTTTCTGATTTTTTCGATCTTCACGTGAACGTACCTCCCGGTTCTTTTCTCATCGTACGTGTGCAGAGGCCTTATGATCGACGCAAGGTGGTGAATTATGCCTTTAGTGATATTATCGGTTATCCGTCAATTAGCTTAACAAGAATTTACAGGGGCTCGCAAGATGTTTCCCGTCCCTGCCGAAGAAGGCCTCTTGACACAGGACGAAGAAAGCGAATATGTATTATCGATCGCAGGCGGGCCGGAAGGCCCGCCGGAAATCCAAGCATTGAGGAGCGCGCCAATGAAGATCGTGAAGATAATGCCCTGTCTCGACATGAAGGACGGCCGCGTGGTGAAGGGCGTCCACTTTGTCGACCTCAGGGAAGCGGGAGATCCTGTAGAGAACGCGGCCTATTACCAGAAGGAAGGGGCGGACGAACTCGCGATGCTCGACATTGCGGCCACCGTCGAGAACCGCAAGACCCGGCTCGAATGGGTTAGAGAGGTGTCATCTGTGATCACCATTCCCCTCACCGTGGGCGGCGGGATCAATACGACGCAGGATATCGAGCTCGTGCTTGCTGCCGGGGCCGACAAGGTGTCCATGAACAGCGCCGCCGTGAAAAACCCGACCCTCGTGAAAGAGGCCGCCGACAGGTTCGGGAGCGGGAAGATCGTCATCGCCGTCGATGCCAGGCGCAACGCAACGATGCCCTCGGGTTTCGAGCTTGTCGTAGCAGGCGGAACGACCCCCGTCGGCAAGGACGCGGTGGAATGGGCGAAGCGCTGTCAGGAACTCGGAGCCGGTACGATCCTGCCGACGAGCATGGACGGCGACGGGACCCTTAAAGGGTATGACCTCGAATTCACGAAGGCCATATCCGACGCGGTGACCCTGCCCGTGATCGCCTCGGGCGGAGCGGGAACCCTGGAGCATTTCTACGAAGGTGTCGTACAGGGCGGAGCCGACATCCTGCTGGCCGCATCGGTCTTCCACTTCCGTACCTTCACGATCCGCCAGGTGAAGGAATATCTGAAGGGGAGGGGAGTGGCGGTAAACCTGTGAACGGGTCTGCCCTGCGGGCAAACGGGTCGGCGCCTCGCGCCTACGAGCGGACGGGGTAGAGATGAAGCGGTGTCATCTCGGTCATATGCATGTTCTCATGCATTTCCGCGTGTGCCCGTTTGCGCGAAGCGCAGACCCGTTTGCCCGTATGCGTTTCTTTCTCAGGCCCTGAGAAAGAAACATTTCAGATATTCCCCCTCCGTGAATGGTACGAGTTGGGGGTGGTCTATGCCGTGGGTGTGGGTTTCGAGGAAGACAAGAGGTCTTCCTGCCTTTGCCCCTGCCTCCGACAGAAGGAAGCGGAAATCGCTCGGGGACAGGTGGGCGGAACAGGAGCATGTCACGAGGATGCCCTCGGGCAAGAGGCTTCTCAAGGCCATCTCGTTTATCGCCCGGTAGCCCGCCAGGCCCTCCGGTTTCTTCCTCCGGTCCTTTATGAACGCAGGCGGGTCCAGCACGATTGCCTCGAAGCGCCGGGCCGGTTCCCTGAGGTACCTCTTCACGTCATCGCAGACAAATTCACACCGCGACACGTCGAATCCATTGAGGACGACGTTCTCCCTGGCGACGTCGAGGGCGCGCCGGGAAGAGTCGACGCTGACGACCTGTCGGGCACCCCCGGCCATGGCGTAGACTGTGAAACCTCCCGTGTAGGAGAAGCAGTTGAGAATGTCCCTGTCCTTCGCGTATTTCATGAAGGCACGGCGTTTGTCCCGCTGGTCGAGAAAGAACCCCGTCTTCTGTCCTTCCTTGACGTCGACGAGGAATCTGAATCCGTTCTCCACGATCTCGATCGCGTCGGGGACACTGCCGTGGAGAAGTCCCCGAACGGTCCCGAGGTTCTCAATGGTCCTTACGGAGACGTCGGAGCGCTCCCAGATGCCCCGGGGCCCGAATGCCGCCACGAGGGACTCCAAGACCTCGGTCTTCCACCGCTCCATGCCCCGGGTGTGGAACTGGACCACGAGGTATTCGCCGTACCTGTCCACGATAAGTCCCGGAAGGAGATCGCTTTCGCCGTTGACCATGCGGTACGCGTTCGTGCCCGGGCGCTCCACGTAGCGGCGGCGGATATCGCCCGCCCTCTCCATCCTGCGGACGAAGAAATCCGTCCCGACGGGTTCGTCCTTCTCATGTCCCCAGAGCCTCACCGATATCTGTCCATAGGAATTAAAGTAGCCGGACGCCAGAAACGACCCGGACTCGTCATAGAGCTCAACGGGCTCTCCCGGCGCGAGGCCCTCCGGTATCGACGCGAGGGCCTTTGAGAACACCCAGGGATGATAACCCCTGACGGGCCCGCTGCGGTCCTTTCTCACCGTTAGTTTGACCATGGTGGCGTAAGTATAGAACAATCGCGGAAAAAAGGGAACAGGAAGAGAACCGGGAGCCACCGAGCCTTCCGCGTGTCCTGATTTAGCCCCAGGCATCCTATAGGTCCTAAGCGTCCTATGGGTCCTATAAGTCTCTTTATAGGACCCATAGGACACGGATAGGACCTATAAGACACATAGGACCTATAAGACACATAGGACCAATAGGACACGGATAGGACCTATAGGACGCCAAAGGGTTTTGCTGCCGGGTGGTCTTTTCTATTCCCGGGTCTCCGGAATTCGGTTATCATATTGTTCAGGGCAGGAGGTCGCGATGAGTCGACTGAAGGAATTGAGGACACCCGTATTCTGGGCCGAAGGACACCCCGGGGCCCTTGACAGGGAAGGGTGGGAGATAGAGGTGACGGGGCTTTGTGACGAGCCGCGGACGTTCACATGGGCCGACCTCAGGGCTATGCCGAAGACGGTCGTTGATGCGCGTCTGACAAGCGTTACGCGCTTTACCGTACGGGGGAGGTGGGGCGGGGTCAGGATTCTCGACATTATGAATGCCGTGAAGGCCCATCCTTCCGTTGCCTTTGTTCGATTCTGGTCCACAAAGAGGATCTACGACACGTCCATACCGGTGGAAACGGCCATAAGGAAGAGGACCCTCCTCGCGTACGAATTCGACGGGGAGTATCTCGAAGAGGATTACGGGGGGCCCGTAAGGGCGTTCGTGCCGTACCTCTGGGGGTACAAGTCGGCGAAGAGCGTCATCCGTGTCATCCTTATGGACCATTACGTGTCCGGTTACTGGGAGAAAAGGGGATACACCGATGAGGCGCACCTTGAAGCCGGCCTTGTCCGTGACATGAACGACGGGGGCAGGATACGGCGCATCTCCGAGGAGGAATGGAAAGAATGTCTCGATGACTGAACATGGTTGACAACGGACGGCGAAGGGCTTAACTAATAGAGAAGCCCGGCATGCCGAAAGTCGCCTGGCAGACAGCAAGCAAGGAGGAAGGCATGAGCAATGCAAGAGCTGTGACGGACGGAGAGTTCAGGACGGAGGTTCTCGAATCAAAGACCCCTGTTCTCGTGGATTTCTGGGCGACCTGGTGTGGACCGTGTCAGGTGATGGGCCCCGTGATCGATGCCCTTGCCGGTGAATATGAGGGCAGGGTGAAGATCATGAAGCTCAATGTCGATGAAAACCCCCAGACACCGGCACAATACGGGGTCCGCGGCATCCCCACGCTGATAATCTTCAAGAACGGTGCCGAATCGGAACGCATCGTCGGTGCGCAGCCGAAAGGCAACGTCGATAACGCCTTGAAGAAGGTGTTGTGAGGGATGGAGGAGGAGAAGAGGCAGGTCTATTTCGATCAGGTTGAAAAAGAGCCCTTCGCGCGCCATCTCGACATACACCTCAGGGACGTCAGCGAAGGTTACGCCCTTTGCGAGATGCGCTACACTGCGGAGATGGACAATATCTACGGCAACGCCCACGGCGGGGCCATCTTCGGCCTGATCGACGAGGCCTTCGAAATCTCATCGAACAGCCACGACAGGGTGGCCGTGGCCCTGAACATGAACATAACCTACATGAAGCCACCTGATAAGGGATCGCTCCTTCTCGCCGAGTCGAAGGAAACACACAAGACGAACAGGACGGCCTCCTACTACATAACGGTAAAGGACGGTGACGACACCATAGCCGTATGCCAGGCCCTGGTCTACCGCAAATCCGACCCGATACCCTTCCTGCCGGAAAGAACCGCTTGAGCCGCTTGAACCGTTCAGACCGCTTGAACGTTAAAAGCAAAAAAAGCAGGAACCGTTGCCATTACGGAACGGTTCCTTGCCTCTAACGTTCAAGCGGCTCAAGCTGTTCAAGCGGTTTTAACGGTCTCTAGTTCTTCTGGGGATATATGGTCACTTTTGCCTTTTTGCTTTTTTCCGCGGTGACCACGGCACGGTCTTCGTTCACGTAGTAGGTGACGACGTCGCCTTCGACCTTGTCCTTTCCCGATGTCACCACCGCGTTCCCCTTGAGGATTATCTCGCCCTTGAGGTTGTCGAAGAAGGCCTCTTCGCACGTTGCCGTTCTGTTCTGCTTGATGATTCTCACGTTGCCCTTCGCGTTCGCCTTTTCTATCTCGTTGGTGTCGGCGCTCATGAAGGCCTCCATCGTGTCGGAGTAGATGTAGAGGTCATCCTGCTTTGCCACGACGCTGCCCTTGAAGAAGACGTACTTCTCCTTATCGAAGCCTTCCATCGTGTCCGAGACGATATCTATGGGTTTTTTCTGGTCAAGAAAACCCAGCGCCTTGTCAGCGCCTCTTGCCATTGGCTTGTCCTCCGGGGCCGCCTTGCCCTCCTCTTTGGTCTCAGGGGTTGTGGCGGCAGGGGTCTCGGCCGGTCTCGCCGTTTGCACCGCGGCCACCTTTGAGGGCTCAGGGGTTGCCTGTGCCACGGGTTTCGGATCAGGGGGGCTGAGATCTATCTCTCTCCTCCTCGTTTCCCTGTATTGCGGTGTTGGCGCGGTTACTTCGGCGGCGGGCACGGTGGAGGTGGTAGCGCCGGCCACGGGTACACCCGTTGCCCGCAGGGAGGCACTGGCAGGATCGGAGGCGGCGGCCCGGGTCGCCGCCGGGGCGGTACCCGGTGAAGTCGCGTTCTTTTCCTCCTCGCGCACCATCTTGAGGGTCTTGCGCTGCCTTACAGTGGAGCGTGAATAGATGCTTTTCGGATATTCTCTGCGCAGCCGTTCGAGGTACTCGTCGCTCTTGTCCTGGTTGCCAAGCTCCCGATGGGCGGTCACAAGGTAGAAAAGCGCCTTGTCGGTATTCTTTGACTCGGGAAATCTCTTCAGCATGTCCTCGAGCCGGATGACGGATGCGTTGTACTGGGCCGTCCTGACATAGAATTCGCCGACATAGAGCTCCCGGTCGGCCATCTTCTGTATGAACCTCTTCAATCTCGGTTCGGACTCCTTCGCGTAGGAACTTGCCGGGTAGCGGTTCCTGAGGTAGGTTATCCTTTCGATACCCTTCATCGTGTTCGCCTGGTCGCGGTCGATGCTGGGTGAGAGCTTTTCATAACATTCCCCGAGACGGAAGAGGACATAGGGGATGTTCTCTTCGTCCGGGTGGGCCTTGAAATAGTCCTCGTATGTACCGGCGGCCAGGACATAGTCCTTCTTCAGGAAGTAGGTGTCGCCGAGTTTGACGGCGGCGACGAGCGCCATGGGATCGAAGGGATACTGTTCACGGATCGCCTTGAACTTCTCCACAGCTTTATCGTACTTCTTGGTGTTCATGAGGTTCACGCCGGCAACGTAGAGGTCGACGGGGTTTTCGGCCTTTTTCGGGGTTTTCGAGGAGCATGAGACGAGCACGAAAAGGGCAATGAAAATAAAGACAAATTTTCGCATGGGCTTAGTATAACAGATGAAAAAAAATTATGCTATTCTTTAACGCGTGGACCTGAAAGGACTGATAGCCGAGACTCTGGAGCACTTCCGTATCCCCGCCGGCGAGGCGGGATTGGCGTCCCTGGTGCGTTACATGGAGGAGCTCGACCGCTGGGGGAGCAGAATGAACCTCGTGGGCCTCAAGGATATGGAGCGTGTCTGCCGTGAACTCCTGGCGGATTCCCTCTTTCTCCACACCTTTGTCGGGGACCGGCGGCGTCTTGTCGACGTCGGCTCGGGGTCCGGCATCCTTGCCGTTCCGCTCGCCATCCTCAACGAGTCCCTTGAGGTCCTGTCCGTCGACAAGAGCTTGAGGAAGGTCCAGTTTCAGCGTCATGTCCGCCGGACCCTCGGGCTTGCCAACCTCCGCCCCGTCGAGGGACGGATAGAGGCGATCGACCCCCTTGCCGCCGACTGCCTTGCCGCGAAGGCCTACGGGACCACCGGGGCGATTCTCGCCGCCTCGGACAGGCATCTCGTGGCGGGCGGCCTCACTTTTATCCTCAAGGGAAAGGGACAGCGGGATGAGGTCTTCCTGGGCCACACGCTCGAGAAGAGCCTTGGATATTCACTGCCGGGCGTTGCCAGGGACTACAGGCTTCTCGTCTACAAAAGAATTTCCTAGTACCCGGTAATGTGGTATGGTAATGAAACTGTCATGGTGATCTCCATCGCGAACCAGAAGGGCGGGGTCGGCAAGACGACAACCGCGGTCAACCTCTCGGCGTCCATCGCCGTATCCGAACGCAGGACCCTCGTCATCGACATGGACTCCCAGTGCAACACTACGTCGGGATTCGGCATTCCTTACAACAACGTGGCCGGGCACATCTACAACGTCCTCATCGGTGAGAAGACGATGGCCGAGGTGATCCGGCCCACCGCCGTCCCCTACCTGGATATCATACCCGCCCATCCCGATCTCATAGGCGCGGAGATCGAGCTTCTCGACACGAGCGAGCGGGAGTACGCCCTGAAGAAGGCCATCGGGGAGGTGGGCGGCACCTATTCCTACATATTCATCGACTGCCCCCCGTCGCTTGGGCTTCTCACCATAAACTCGCTGGCTGCCTCGGACCGCGTCATCATACCCCTGCAGTGCGAGTATTTTGCCCTCGAGGGTCTCGCCATGCTCCTGAGGACCATCTCCATCATTCAGAGAAAGCTCAACCCCGGGCTTGAGGTCCTGGGCATTCTCCTCACCATGTTCGACAGGAGAAACAACCTTTCCTTCAGGGTATGGGAAGAGGTCACGAAGTGCTTCAACGACACCGTCTTCAAGACCGTCATCCCCCGCAACGTGAAACTCAGCGAATCACCGAGCCATGGAAAACCGGCGCTCCTTTATGATATAAGTTCGCGGGGCGCCGAGAGCTACCTGCGGCTGGCGTCGGAAATTCTTGAAAAGAGGAGCGAGGCGTGAAGAAAGACCCCCTGGGAAGAGGACTCTCCGCCATACTCAAGGACATAGAGGAGAAGGGGACGACGCGTTTGATCGCGATCGACCAGATCGTGCCGAACCCGGCCCAGCCGCGCATCCGGATGGACGAGAGAGGCCTCGACGAACTGGCGGCGTCCATCGGCGAGAAAGGCCTTCTCCAGCCCATCATCCTCAAGAGGAAGGGGAATGTCTACGAGATCATCGCCGGGGAGAGGCGCTACCGGGCGGCAATTCTGGCGGGTTTACGGGAGGTTCCGGCCACGGTCCGGGACGTCGACGACAGGGAGGCGCTGGAGATAGCCCTCATGGAGAACCTGCAGAGAGAGGACCTGGGCCCGCTGGAGGTGGCCGCGGTCTACGAGCGGTTCGTTGAGGAATTCGCGTACACCCATGAGGATATTGCGAAGAAGATGGGGGTCGACCGCAGCTCCGTGACGAACTGTCTGCGCCTCCTGAAACTGCCCGAATGGATAAAGGGGCTCATGGCGGAGGGCAAGCTTACGCAGGGTCACGGGCGGGTCATCCTTTCGCTTAAGGGTGAAAGGGAGCAGAAGAGGTTCGTGGAGAAGGTGCTTCGCGAGGGAGCCTCCGTCCGGGAGCTTGAGAGGCAGGCGCGGAAGGCGGCCCCGTCCCGGGAGCCGGCACTGGCATTCCTGGAGGAGGCCCTGATCAAGGCCCTGCAGACGAAGGTGAATATCGCGATGAGAAGGAACAAGGGTAAGATCATCATAGAATTTTACTCCCGGGAAGACCTGGAGCGCCTGTCCGAGTTGATAACCGGTTGAATTCACGTCCGTATCGGGCTTGAATTCCTTGTGGCAACTTTTCTTGAAAATATGTAACAAAAAGAATTGAAATGCCGACAGGAATTGTGTTAAAACCCTACGGATAGTTAAACGCCAATCTAATTAGGAAGTTCCCTATGATTAACTTCGATGTGACCATTTTGTACCAGTTCGTTCACTTCCTTATCCTTCTCTTTATCCTGAATTTCATCCTTTTCAAGCCGGTTCTCAGGGCCCTGGAAAAACGCCAGAGCACCATCAAGAGCTTGACGGACGGCGTGGAACAGGCGAAGCAGGACAGGATAGATCTGGAGAAGAACTACGAGTCCACCTTCGTGGAAAAGAGAAAGCCCATCATCGGCAGCAGGGACGCGGTCATCTCGGAGGCCAACAAGGAAGCCGTGCACGTGATCGAGAAGGCGAGAAGTGAACTGTCCGAAGAGCTTGCGAAGATAAAGAGTGAGATAGAACTGGAAGGCAGGAAGGTCTATGACGCGCTTAAGGGCGATGTCGGCAAGCTTTCAATGGAAGCTGCGCAGAAGATCTTGAAAAGGAGTATCTGATGGCACCCGGTGGCGAGTCGATCTGGAGTTGGGTATTCAAATTCTTCAATTTTGCGGTCCTTGTCGGCCTGCTCATCTATTTCGTTGGTAAACCCCTGAAAGGGTTCCTCAAAAAGCGTCACCAGACGGTGAAGGCACAGCTCGAGGAGACGCAGAATGCCCTGAGCGAGGCCCAGGCCCTGCGTGCCCGGTACCAGGAGAAGATGGACAGGCTCGAAGGGGAGATGGAGGTCTTCCGGAAGCAGACAATGCAGGAAGCAGAGGCGGAAAAGAAGAAGATCATCGACGAGGCCATGGGCTTCGCGGCGAGAATACGGGAACAGGCGCGCCTGACCGCAGAGCAGGAGAACAAAGAGGTGGCCCGGAGGATCAAGGAAGAGATCTCCCGTCTCACCGTGGACCAGGCAGAGAAACTCATCACCGAAAAGATCACCCAGTCCGACCATGACAGACTGGTCGAAGACTTCATCGCAAAACTGAGGAGCATGAATTGATAAGCCAATCCATTGCCAAGAGATATGCCAAAGGTCTGTTCAATGTGGGCGAAAAGAACGGAAAATACAAGGAATACCAGTCCGAGATAGAAGGTATTCTGGGTGTTTTCGATAGAGAAGAGCGCCTGAAAAGAGCCATCGTGTTGCCCCTTGTGGAGGTGGAGAAGCGCCGCGAGGTCTTGAGCGACGTCCTCAAGTCACTTCAGGTCTCCTCCCCGCTCGCCAGCATGTTCACCATGCTCCTCGAGAAGAACAGGATGGGATACCTCTCGCTGATCAGGGACGTCTACAATGACCTTGTCGACGAAAAGGAAGGCAGGGTCAAGGGTACGCTCTGGACCGCGTTCCCCATGGATGATGCCTTGAAGGGCAGCATAGAGAAGGAACTCGGGGCGAAACTCGGGAAAGAGGTTCTGCTGACGGTGCGGGAGGACAAGAGCCTTATCGGCGGGGTCAAGGTTGCCATAAAGGGAACAATAATAGACGGAAGCGTGAAAAGACAGCTGCACACGTTGCAGGAAAATATACTGAAGGAGTAGTGTCTATGGAGATCAGGGCCGACGAAATAAGCAGGATCATAGAGCAGAAGATATCGGGTTTCGAAAAGGAGATTGACCTTCAGGAAACCGGTGTCATCATGACGGTGGGCGACGGTATCGCGAGGATATACGGGCTTGAGAACGCCATGGCCGGCGAGCTCCTTGAGTTGCCCTATGGCATTACCGGCATGGTGCAGAACCTTGAGGAAGACAACATCGGCGCCGTTATTTTCGGCGAGGACTACAAGATAAAGGAAGGCGACCTTGCGAAAAGAACGGGAAAGATTGCCCAGGTCCCCGTCGGTGAGGCGCTCGTGGGCAGGGTCGTTGACGCTCTCGGGACCCCCATAGACGGCAAAGGCCCCATCGACGCGAAGGAATTCCGGCCCGTCGAACAGATAGCGCCCGGCGTTGTCGTCCGCCAGCCCGTTAAGGAGCCGCTGCAGACGGGTATCAAGGAAATCGATGCTCTCATCCCCATCGGCAGGGGCCAGAGGGAGCTTATCATCGGCGACCGCGGCACGGGAAAGACCGTCGTGGCCCTCGACACGATCATCAACCAGAAAGGCAAGGATGTCTTCTGCATATATGTGGCCATCGGCCAGAAAAGGTTCTCCGTGGCGAGGATCGTCGACCTGCTGACGGAATACGGTGCGATGGAGTACACCACGGTGGTCGCGGCGACGGCGAGCGACTCCGCTCCCCTGCAGTTCCTCGCGCCTTTCGCGGGCACCGCGATGGGTGAATACTTCAGAGATAACGGAAAGCATGCCCTCATCGTGTACGACGATCTTTCAAAGCATGCCGTGGCGTACCGCCAGTTGTCGCTGCTCCTCAGAAGGCCGCCGGGACGTGAGGCATACCCGGGCGACATCTTCTATCTTCACTCACGCCTTCTCGAAAGATCGGCGAAGTGGGATGATGCCCACGGCGGCGGCTCCCTCACCTCCCTCCCGATCATTGAGACCCAGGCGGGCGACGTTTCCGCGTATATTCCGACGAACGTCATCTCCATCACCGACGGTCAGATCTATCTGGAACCGGAGTTGTTCTACGCCGGTGTCAGACCCGCGATCAACGTCGGTATCTCGGTATCGAGGGTTGGCGGCAACGCACAGATCAAGGCAATGAAGCAGGTGGCAGGCAGGCTGAGGCTGGAGATGGCCCAGTACCGCGAGATGGCCGCATTTGCCAAGTTCGGTTCCGACCTCGACAAGGCCACGCAGGCGCTTCTCGCCCGCGGTTCACGATTGACGGAACTTTTCAAACAGGGGCAGTATGTTCCCATCCCCGTCGAGAAACAGGTTGTCCTCCTCTATGCCGCGGCCAACGGGTTCATCGATGCCTATCCTGAGAGCTCCCTCAAGAAATACGAGGCGGAGCTCAACCGCTTCATGGATTCCAAATACACTAATATCCTCCAGGAGATCGGAGAGAAGAAGGCCATTGACGCGTCGATCGAAGAAAAGCTTACGAAGGCGCTCAACGAATTCAAGGAAGGGTTTACCTACTAAGGGGAGCTTTCAGTGGCGACGCTAAGAGATATCAAGAGAAAGATAGGAAGTGTCAACAGCACCCAGACCATCACGAGAACGATGAAAATGGTCTCCGCCTCGAAACTGAGGCGCGCCCAGACGGATCTCGAGAAGATCAAGGACTACGCGGTGAAGATGGAGGAACTCACGGGACGTGTCGTCAAGAACATGCCCGCTGACGCGCACCCTCTTCTCGCCGCAAGAGAAGAGATCAAGAAGGTTCTCATCGTTTCTGTCGGCTCCGACAGGGGCCTGTGCGGCGGGTTCAATGTCAACGTGGCGCTGACGGCGGAGAACTTCTCGATGCAGAACCGCGACGCCTATGAGAGGGTGGGTATCTACGTCTTCGGCCGGAAGATCCGGGACTATCTCGCGAAGAGAAGGATGGATGTCGTGAAGAGCTGGACCGACATCAGAAAGGTCGATCAGGAACTTGTGGACGCCGTTGCCGAGGAGATCATAGAACTGTACCTGACGGGCGAGTTCGACAAGGTGTATCTCTCCTACACCTATTTCGCGTCCCCGGTGAAACAGGAGATCGTCTTCGAGGAGTTCATTCCCATCAAGACACCCGAGGACGTCGAATATATCGATTACATATGTGAGCCCGACCGTATGGAGATCGTCGGCTCCCTCATCCCCCGTTACATAAGCACGAAGATATACTACGCCCTGGTCGAATCCCAGACGTCGGAGCACGCGGCCCGGATGAGCGCCATGGAGAACGCGACGAACAACTGCGGCGAGATGGTACGGTATCTCACGCTGGTTTACAATAAGAGAAGACAGGAAGGTATAACCAACGAGATGTTGGATATCGTTGGCGGCGCTGAAGCCCTGAGAGGAACATAATCCAAGGAGGAAGATAGATGAGCAGCGTGGAGGTCAGAGGAAAGATTGTACAGGTCATCGGAACGGTCGTAGATTTCAGGTTTCCACCTGATCAGCTTCCACCAATAAACGGTGCGATTTACGTAACCAACCCTGCGATCAACGACAAGGCGGAGAACCTCATCCTTGAGGTTGCCCAGCATGTCGGTGACAATACGGTCAGATGCATCGCCATGAACACCACCGACGGTCTCATGCGCGGTCAGGATGCCGTGTACAAGGGCACACAGATATCGATTCCCGTCGGCAAGGAGATCCTGGGCAGGGTGCTCAATGTCGTTGGCGAACCTGTCGACAATCAGGGCGATGTCAAGACGGCCATGACGTATCCGATCCACCGCCCGGCACCATCGCTGACCCAGCAGAATACGAAGATCGAGCTTCTCGAAACGGGCGTCAAGGTCATCGACCTTCTGGAGCCCTATCCGAAGGGCGGTAAGGTCGGCCTCTTCGGTGGCGCCGGCGTCGGCAAGACGGTTGTCATCATGGAGATGATCCACAACATCGCTCAGCACCACGGCGGCATATCCGTCTTTGGCGGTGTCGGTGAGCGTACCAGGGAAGGAAACGACCTCTGGCTCGAGATGAAGGGTTCCGGCGTTCTCGACAAGTGCGCACTCATTTACGGACAGATGACGGAGGTCCCCGGCGCCCGTGCAAGGATCGGTCTTACGGCTCTCACCGCCGCAGAGTATTTCCGCGACGAAGAAGGTCAGGACGTTCTTCTCTTCATCGACAACATCTTCCGTTTCACCCAGGCCAATTCCGAGGTTTCGGCGCAGCTTGGCCGTATGCCCTCGGCTGTCGGTTACCAGCCGACCCTCGCTACAGACCTTGGAGAGCTTGAGGAGCGCATCACCTCCACGTTGAAAGGCTCCATCACCTCCGTTCAGGCCATTTACGTCCCTGCTGACGACCTCACAGACCCGGCGCCGGCAACGACGTTCGCGCATCTCGACGCCACGACGGTTCTTTCCCGTCAGATCTCGGAGCTTGGTATATACCCGGCTGTCGACCCTCTGGACTCCACGAGCCGTATCCTCGACCCGCAGATCGTCGGCGAAGAGCACTATCAGGTCGCCCGGAATGTTCAGGCGGTTCTTCAGAAGTATAAAGAGCTCCAGGACATCATCGCCATCCTCGGCATGGACGAGCTCTCCGAAGACGACAAGTTGACCGTTGCCAGGGCCAGGAAGATCCAGAGGTTCCTCTCCCAGCCGTTCTTTGTTGCGGAGGTCTTCACGGGCCAGCCGGGCCGGTACGTTTCCCTGAAGGATACGATCAGGGGATTCAAGGAGATCGTTGAAGGCAAGCACGACGAGCTTCCCGAGCAGGCATTCTTCATGGTGGGCACCATCGAAGAGGCCGTTGAAAAAGCGAAACAGTTCATGGGAGAATAAGAGAACGTTATGCTCAACCTTGAGATAGTTACCCCCGAGAGAACAGTTGTCAAGGATGAAGTCGACGTGGTGGAGGCCACGGGAGCCGAGGGCGAATTCGGTATCATGCCGGGCCACACCCAGTTCCTCACCACCCTTCGCGTAGGAGAGATCCGGTACAAGAAAGGGTCGGAGACCACCTATATCGCATCGAGCGGCGGATTTGCCGAGGTGGTCGAGGACAGGGTGACATTGCTTTTGGATACTGCGGAGACCGCGAAGGAGATAGACGTTGAACGGGCGAAGAAAGCAATGGAACGTGCCGAAACCCTGTTGAAGACGATGGCCTATGATCATGCGGAATACCGGATGATGGAAATGGCTCTGCTTCGGGCGATTGCCCGTATAGGCGTGGCGTCCAAGAAAATATAATGGTCTTCACCATCGACGAGGGGCTATTTAGCCTTTTTCCTGCGTTGCAGGTCGGTGTGGTTGTTTGCGAGATTGACAATATACGATACGGCGAAGATGGGCTTGAGGAAGTCGTTGACGATCTGAGAGTCCATTTTTCTTTTGAACGTCCGCAGGACCATCCGAACATAAAGGCCTGGCGGGAAGCCTTCAAGAGGATGGGCATGGCGCCGACGAAGTATCCGAGTTTCATAGAATCCCTTCTCAGGCGGGCCCTCAAAGGAGGACCATTCCCGCGTTTCAACCCTTTGGTAGACCTCTACAATACAATCGCCCTTAAGTACCTTGTTCCCATCAGCGGGCACGCCGTCAGCGGAGTGGATGGAAACATCAATCTCACATTCGCCGCCGGTACGGAAGCGTTCATCCCCATGGACATGGGCGAGCAGGAGACCGTGGAAAGAGGCGAGGTGATCGTGAGGGATGACAGGGACGCTCTCACGCGCCGGTGGATCTGGAAACGGTCAAACAAGGACAGGATCGAGAGCGAGACCACCCGGGCGTGCCTTCTGATCCATGCCATGTCGGGCTTGCCCGATTGGCTCTGCGAGGGCGCAGCGAAGGATCTTATCGACAGCATCCTCGTCAATGAGTATGGAAGGATTGTCCATAGGGAGATAGTGACGGCATCAACGCTAAAGACGGAATTCGCGGTATAGGTGTCCGCGGGTTCGAGAGCGAGGAGGAGGTGATCCCATGGATCTCATCGAAGCCATAAAGGTGAGGAAAAGTGTCCGGGCATTCAAACCCGACGCGGTCTCGAAACAGCAGATAGAGGAGATGCTGAGTCTTGTGGTCCGTGCGCCGTCGGCCATCAATCTTCAGCCCTGGGAATTCATTGTTGTCATGGGCGAGGAGAAGGAAAGACTCAGCCGAAGGCTGGTGAAGCTCTACCGTGAAAAGCAGATCTCCTGCAGTCCCGGCAACGTGAAGCCCCTTTCGGCGGAGTTTCAGAAGAGGGGGGCCGAATCCTTCATACTGATGAACCCCTACCTGGAAAAGATGGGGCAGGACTTCAACCGATTTGTCAACGAGGGCAGCTGCAACTTCTATGGTGCTCCGGCGGCGGTCATCTTCTGTCTCGACAATGCCTTTTCGGAGGCCCGTCTCGTGGATATCGGGATCGCCCTCGGGTATTTCATCCTTATCGCCCACAACTTCGGCCTCTCCACGTGTCCCATCGGGCTTATCAACGCCTATGAAGATGATATCAAGGAGATGCTCAACATCCCCGACAACAAGGACGTCGTGATCGGAGCCGCCCTCGGCTATGCCGACCCGGCCAGCCCCATAAACGATTTCACCTCTCCCCGGGAGGATCTGGAGAACTTCGTGAGGTGGATAGACTAGAAAGACGGCTTGAATCGCTTGAGCCGCTTGAGCGTTTGAACGTGGGAAAAAACGTGAGGCGTTCCTGATCGCAGCCGGCCAACCCGCATGATATGCCTTGCGCCTTCAAGATTCAAACGATTCAAGCGGTTCAAGCCGGTTTTCTGGTCGGGGCGACTGGATTTGAACCAGCGGCCTCTTGCGCCCAAGGCAAGCGCGCTGAACCATACTGCGCCACGCCCCGATCAGCCACCAGCATATCACAGAAAACGCCGCTTTTCAATAAGTTGCGTTCTTTGTCGTGCGGGACAAGGGCGTTGACTTTTTTCACGTTTCGGCTCACAATAAGGGCACCATGATCGGCATATCCAAACTCTACTGCGGGGCCGTTGAGGCCTCAGACCCCTTGAGATACGGCAGGGATTCGTCGCTTCTGCCCTCGCACCTTCTGCAGTTTTCGAAGGACAAAAGGCCCGTCGTCGTGTGGAACACGACGAAACGGTGCAATCTCAGGTGCGTTCACTGCTACGCCTTTGCCGAAGGTCAGGATTACAGGGGCGACGAATTGTCGACCGAGGAAGGCAAGGCGCTCATCGATGACCTGGCCGGTTTCCGTGTGCCCGTCATCCTCTTCTCCGGCGGTGAGCCCGTGTTGAGGGAAGACCTTCCGGAACTCATCGACCACGCGGTGAAGAAGGGCATCAGGGCCGTCATATCGACCAACGGAACCCTGATCACGAAGGAAAAGGCCCGGGTATTCGCCGGCTGCTCGCTGTCCTACATCGGTGTCAGCCTTGATGGTATGAGCGAGATAAACGACGCCTTCCGCGGGGTTGAGGGGGCCTTCGCGCGTGCCATGGAAGGCATCAGGAACGCGAGGGACGCGGGTGTCAAGGTGGGCCTCAGGTTCACGATCAACAAGAGGAATATCGGCGAGGTCCCGAAGATCTTCGACCTCATTGAGAAAGAGAACATTCAGCGCGTCTGTTTCTACCACCTTGTGTATGCGGGACGGGGTTCCAGGCTTATGGACGACGACCTTTCCCATGATGAAACCAGGCGCGTCGTCGACCTTATCATGGACAGGACCAGGGCCCTCTTCGACAGGGGGGGCTCGCCCGAGGTCCTTACCGTCGATAACCACGCCGATGGCCCCTACCTGTACCTGAGACTCCTTAAGGAGGACCCGGTCAGGGCGGCGGAGGTGCTTGAGTTGCTCAGGATGAACGAAGGGAACTCCTCGGGCGTCGGCATCGCCTGTATCGACGAAAAAGGGAATGTCCACGCGGACCAGTTCTGGAGGCACTACAGCTTCGGCAACGTCCGGGAACGGTCCTTCAGCGCTATCTGGACGGACCTCGCGGACCCGGTCATGGCAAAGCTCAAGGAAAAGAAGAAGCACGTGGGCGGCCGTTGCGCGGCGTGCAGATGGCTCGACGTCTGTGCCGGCAACTTCCGCGTCCGCGCCGAAGCGGCAACGGGCAACCTCTGGTCTGAAGACCCCCAGTGCTATCTGACGGATGAAGAGATAGAATGATAATGATCAATGACCAAATTCCAATAACCAAACAATAACCAATCGACCAATAATCAATAACCAGACGGAAACGACGGACGAGGTGACCCGTTGGCCACGCACGTGGCTGTTGTTTGGCCGGCTGGAATCTGGTAGATTTGTCATTATCAGTTCGTGGTTATTGGTGCCTGGTCCCCTGGTTACTGGAATTTGGTCATTGGTCATTATTTTCTAAGGAGGTTTCATGCGTTACCCGACGTACCGGCCGAGAAGGATGAGGAAGAACGAGAAACTGAGGGGCATGGTCCGCGAAACCGCGCTCTCGCCCGACTGCCTCGTCTATCCTGTCTTCGTAAAGGAGATGGGTGAACGGGAGGTTCCCATCGACGCCATGCCCGGGATCAGCCAGTTCTCCGTCGACGGAGTCCTGGGAGAGGTGGACAGGGTCCTCGAGGCGGGCGTCCCCGCCATCCTCGTCTTCGGCATACCGGAGAAGAAGGATGAGACGGGCAGCGGCGCCTACGACAGGAACGGTGTCGTTCAACGGGCCCTGCGAGCCATCAAGGGCCGCTTCGGGGACGATATCCTCGTCATCACCGATGTCTGCATGTGCGAGTACACGAGCCACGGCCACTGCGGCATCGTGAAGGACGGCTATGTCGACAACGATGAGACCTTGAAGCTCCTCGCGAAGAGCGCGCTCAGCCACGTCATGGCCGGCGCCGACATGGTCGCGCCTTCGGACATGATGGACGGCAGGGTGCGCGCCATCAGGGAGATGCTCGACCTTCACGGGGACTACAACGTGCCCGTGATGAGCTATGCCGCCAAGTATGCGTCCTGTCTCTACAGTCCCTTCCGGGAGGCGGCGGAATCGGCCCCGCAGTTCGGCGACCGCAGGTCCTACCAGATGGACCCGCCCAACGGCCGTGAGGCCATACGGGAGATCGCTCTCGACATAGAGGAGGGGGCGGATATAATAATGGTGAAGCCGGCGCTCTTCTACCTCGACGTCCTGAGCCAGGCGAGGGAAAGGTTCAATATACCGCTCGCGGCATACAGCGTCAGCGGCGAGTATTCCATGATAAAGCTTGCCGCGGCCAAGGGGTCCCTCGACCTGAAACGGGTGGTCATCGAATCCACGACGAGCATCCGGCGCGCAGGGGCGGACATCATCATCACTTACTTTGCGAAAGAGATCGGCACATGGGCGAAAGAACATACCCTCTGAGGATGGTTGCCTGGGAGCTGACGCGCAACTGTAACCTTTCCTGCATCCACTGCCGTGCATCGGCAGCGTCGGGGCCGTACGAGGGCGAGCTCTCAACGGAAGAGTGCAGGGCTGTTATCGATGACATCCTGTCCTTCTCGGAGCCGACGGTCATCCTGACCGGCGGGGAACCGCTGATGAGGCCGGATGTCTTCGACATCATCGAATACGGGAATGACAGGGGGTTGAGAATGGTCATAGCCGTCAACGGCACCCTTCTCAACGGGCCGTCGGCCGAGAGGCTCAAGGCTTCGGGCATAAAGAGGGTGAGCCTCAGCATCGACGGCAAGGACGCCCGCCGCCACGACAGCTTTCGCGGCGTCGGCGGGTCCTTCGAAGCCGTGACAGGGGCGGCGGGGACCCTTGAGCGGACAGGTCTGCCTTTCCAGATAAACACGACGGTGACGACGCTCAATGTCGATGACCTCGACGCGATCTATGCGCTTGTCAGGTCTCTCGGGGCTGTCGCATGGCACGTCTTTCTCCTTGTGCCCGTCGGCAGGGGCACGGGCCTCAAGGGGAAGGAGCTTTCCGCAGAGGCCTACGAGGAGGTGCTCCATCGGCTTCGGGCAATCGAAAGGAGGGGAGAACTGGAGATGAAGGTCACCTGCGCCCCGCACTACTACCGCATCGTGAAGGAAGACGGGGGTACGCCGAAAAGCGCGGGGTGTCTTGCCGGGAAGAGCTTCATATTCATCTCGCACCGCGGCCTCGCCCAGCCCTGCGGCTACCTGGAAATCGATTCTGGCAACGTGCGAAGGGACGGCGTCAGAAAGGTCTGGCAAGGCTCGGAGGTCTTCGGGCACCTGCGCGATATTGCCTCGTATCAGGGAAAATGCGCTGCCTGCCGCTATATCCGTATCTGCGGCGGCTGCCGCGCCCGCGCCTACGAGGAAACGGGAGATTACCTCCAGGAAGAGCCGCTGTGCTCGTATCGTGAAGGGAACAGCGGGTGATCAAGCCCCGGCGATCAGAGCAGGAAGAAAGAGACAGCGGATCTGCGGCATACCCACCCGATGCGATGTTTCGCGGGTCATCGTTGTTCCCTCTTCATCTTAACATCGAGCCAGTCGAGGATACGCGCGTTCGATATACGGGTGGCGCCCACCTGGCAATGCTCCTCCGCCCCTTCTTCCCTGGTGAAGAGCATGTAATCCCGGGGAGACCTCAGGGCATCGTACAGCGTCCGTGACTGGCCCGGCATGTCTTTGTCATCCTCGGAGTCGACGACAAGCATTGTGCAGGTGATCCTGTCCGCGATACCTCTGAGTGTGTAAGCCCGTGTCATCCTGAACCATTCCGACGGTGTCCTCGCATGGAACGTGAACATACCGTTGCCGACCGCCCATCTGAGGGAAGGGCTTTTTTCCATCCTGGCATAGACCTCCCTGTCGATCGCCTCCGAGCCTTTTGGTGAATCGATCATTTCTTCCAGTTCGGGTGTGAGACGCGCGGTCCGGTGAAAGTCGTAGACGCCCCCGTTGACGATGCAGAAGGGAACCCTTTTTTCGAAGGCCATCGCCCGGGGCACCAGATATCCCCCGAAGCTGATCCCCATTATAGCGATACGCCAGGGATCCGTTTCCTCCTGTTTCAGAGCGAAATCGACGACGGGTGTGATCACGGTCTCCCAGTTGGGGCGGAAGGGTATCTTCTGCTCGCGGATGACGCGTCCCTGACCCGGACCCTCGAAGATCAGGCAGTTGTATCCTCTTTCGAGAGCGAAGACGGCCACCGTGTAATAGAGCTCCTCCGCGGTCCCGTCGAAGCCCGTCTGGATGATGAGAAGCGGCCGCTTCACCTTCCCGTTGTCCACCAGGCATCGATACCCGGGGAGCGTTGTGTCCTCGAAGGGGATCTCCACGGGGATGATCGGTGCCGGGGAAAGCTTTGCCGCCTTGAGGAAGCTCTCACGGCCCTGGCGCCAGGTGGCAAGAATGCGGGGGTCCCCGGGGTTGCTGTGGAGAAAGAACTCGGCGGTCCTGTAGTAATTGGCGGCCCTCAGGTATTCCTGGTGGGCGCTTATCGTCCTGCCCTCGGCTGCCAGGGCATCGGCTGCCTTCCTGCGTTGTTCGGCCGTTACAAGCCACTCGCGGTACCAGCTCTCATCATCGCCCTCCGTGATGCGGTAGGCGGTCTTGAGACACTCCCCGATGTCGGCGCCGCCGCCGGCCGTGGCGGATATCGCCCGCAAGGTTTGGAAGGAGTACTGCGTATCCTTGAATATGAGGTCCATGGCATACCCCCTTGCAGTAGATAACATGAGTGCCGCAAGGACAACTGCAACGAATATCATCCGGTGATGTCCACCTTGTATCATGGTCCCGCTCCCTGTCATGTCGTTCCTCATGTCTATTATGCCTCGGGAAGCGTCGGTTGACAAGGGAACGATGATGCCCGGCAAATCGTCATTGACATCGCATCCTTTCATGCTGATATTCGATGACGCGTCTTCAATACCTGGCGGATGGAGGACATATGAACAGACTGGCCCATGAAAAGTCGGCGTATCTCAGGCATGCCGCGCACCAGAAGATCGACTGGCATCCCTGGTCGCAGGAGGCCTTTGACAGGGCCGCGAGGGAAGGCAAACCGGTCTTCCTGAGCTCCGGGGCCATCTGGTGCCACTGGTGCCACGTCATGGCAAAGGAGAGCTTCGAAGATGACAGCGTGGCGGCGATCCTCAATGAGCATTTTGTGGCCGTCAAACTCGACCGCGACGAGCGGCCCGATATCGACCGCCGCTACCAGCAGGCGGTGGCCGCCATGGGACAGGGCGGGGGATGGCCGCTCAGCATCTTCCTGACCCCCGACAAGAAACCCTTTTTCGGGGGGACGTACTTCCCGCCCGTCGAACGCTTCGGCATCCCGGCCTTTGGAGCGGTTCTCCTCGCGATCAGCCGCTACTACAGGGAAAAGAGGGAAGAGATCGAAGGACAGGGTGCGATGTTCCTTGACGCGATCAGGAGAGAGAAGAAACCGTCGGGACCTGTCTCGGACTCCCTCATCGATGAGGCGGCGGCAGGGATGCTTGCCGCATTCGACAGGACCAATGGAGGATTCGGAAGCGCCCCGAAATTTGCCATGCCAGGTGCCATCGAGTTCCTGTTGGGGCGGTATTTCTTTACCGGTGACGAAGACCTTGCCCTCATGCTGAAGAAGACGCTTTCGGCCATGGCTCAAGGCGGTTTCCACGACCAGATCGGCGGCGGTTTTCACCGGTATTCGACGGACAGCGCGTGGGCCGTGCCTCATTTCGAGAAGATGGCCGACGACAACGCCTGGCTTCTGAGGAACTACTGCGACGCCTACAGGCTCTTCGGCGACCCATACCTCGAGGACACGGCCCGGGGCATCATCGCCTTTGTCGACAGGGAGCTCTCGGACCCGCGGGGTGGTTTCTACGCCAGCATGGACGCCGACGTGACGCCCGACGATGAAGGAGGATACTTCACCTGGACCGATGAGGACCTCAGGCGTGCGCTGAGCGACGAAGAGTACCGGGCGCTGTCCATGCATCTTTTCGATGCCCGCAACGCGGTGCACCACGACCCGCGGAAGGTGGTGCTCTCCGTCCGCGAGACCGTCGACGACATCGCCCGCAAAACCGGCGTGGATGAAGTGACGACGAGGGAGATCATAGCACGGGGAAAACAGAAGCTTCTCGCCGAGCGGGAAAAGAGACAGAAACCCTTCATCGACACCGCGCTGTACACGTCCCTCAACGGCATGATGATATCGGCCTACTGCAAAGCTTACAGGACGTTCGGTGACAGGACGGTGATTGACCGTGCGCGTCTCGCGCTTGAGAGGATCCTGGACGTGAACGTCCGGGACGGGGAACTCTATCACTCCGAGGGCGTGAAGGCCTTTCTCGAGGACTACGCGTACTTCTGCGACGCTCTCGTTGCCGTCCACGAGGCGACGGGTGAGAAGAGATATCTCGACGAGGCGAAGGGTCTCATCGACCGGTGCATCGAGCGTTTCCGGGACGGCGAGGGGGCGGGCTTCTTCGACACCGAGGAGGAGGTGATAGGGATGCGCCTCAAGGGTATCGACGACGTGCCGAGACCATCGCCGAACGCCGTTGTTATCCTTGTGCTCCTCAAGCTCGCGGCGATATCCGGGGACGAGAGATACCGCGATCACGCGAGATCGGCCCTCGAGGCCTTCTCGTCCGAGGCTTCTCTCATGGCGATCCATGGCGGTTACTATTTCTGCGCCCTCGAGGCCTTCTACCGGATGGTGAAGCTCGAGGTCCGTGCCATGGCGGGGTCAGAGCTTGCCGAGGCATCCCTCTTTGCCCATCACCCGTACACATGCGTCACCCGGGGCGACCCCGGCGAGAACATCGTCATCCCCTGCATAGCCACCACCTGCTTCGAACCCCTCACCTCCGCCAAAGCTTTGAAAGAGTTCCTGGAGGCCAGAGACCCCGGCATCTAAAACGCGGTCTTCTTCTTTGCCTTGAAGCGGTTCAAGCGGTTCAAGCGGTTCAAGCGGTCTTTTAATTGACTTTCCTACCTTCCGACGATAGTATGTCGACACCATGAACGTGGCAAATCACCTGAAAAAAAAGTTCATTACCGGGCTTCTTGTCCTCATTCCCCTGATCGTCACCGGTTATATCGTCTACCTTGTCGTATCCTTCATCGAGGGCTTCATCGGACCTGCTTTGAGGAATATCTTCTTCCAGGTCTTTCAGCGCGAAGTGTATGTAACGGGCATGGCCTGCATCATCTTTGTCGTCATGACGTACCTGACCGGTCTTCTCGTCTCCAACTACTTCGGAAAGACCCTTTTCTTCCGCGGAGAAAGGCTGGTGAAGAGGATCCCCATCGTGAAGAGTATCTATGGCTCCGTTAAGGACATGATAGAGGCCTTCTCGTCGGAGAAGATCAAATCTTTCAAGGAAGTCGTCCTCATCGAATTCCCTTTTCATGGGAGATACGCGATAGGGCTCGTCACAAACAGGGTTGAGGTCGAAGGGCTCGCGCATTGTGCCGTTTTCGTGCCCACCACCCCGAACCCCACATCGGGGTACATCATCATCGCGAAGGAGGAAGACCTCCTCTTTCTCGATATGACCACCGATGAGGCCCTGAAATACATTATCTCGCTGGGTACCTCCCGGAGCGGATCCATATGGAACGGGAAAAGATCATAGGCGCCCTGACAGGGGTCCGGAGGGTTTTTCTCAAGTCGCTGGCCTTCATCGCCGCCGCCGGGATCGTCAGCTTCATCTTTTCGAAGCAGATGCTCCACCTCCTCGTCAAGGCGACGGGGATCAAGGTCTATTACCTCACCATCCAGGAGGTCTTCCTCGCCACCGTGCAGCTTGCCCTCTACGCCGGCATTTTCTTTGCGCTGCCCGTCATCATGTTTCTCGCCTGGCACGAGATGAAAGACCTCTACAGGATCAAGCGCGTCTATGGCTACCTTCTGGTGTTTGCCGCGATAGTTCTGTTCTATGGTGGGAGTTTCTTCTGCTTCAAGGTAGTGCTTCCCTCGGGTATCGGTTTCCTCGTCACGGGTTATGAAAGCGAGGCCCTCAAGGCGATGATCTCCGTGGAACGATACCTCATCTTTTCTGCTGCCATGATCTTCGCGTTCGGTACCACTTTTGAAGTGCCGCTCATCCTTCTTGCCCTGGGAAAGCTCGGGATCGTCAAGGCGAGGATGCTGGTGCGTACACGGCGATATGCCTTCCTGGGCATCGTCATTGTCTCGGCACTGATCACTCCCACCCCCGATGTGTACAACCTCTCGCTTCTCGCAGTACCGATGTACATCTTCTATGAGATCGGCATAGTCCTTGTAAAGATGGTCGAGAAACAGAAGGTGAAAGACTCCTGAGCCTGTGCGTTAGGGCTCGATTCGGGCCGCCTCGCAGGAAGAAGCAGGAAATGTTGTGTTGACCATTGCATGACATCCATATAGAATGAATGACCACAAGGAGGATGTGAAGCACCCGCCGGAAAAAGGCCTCGCCGAGGACCCTCACCCGGGAACCGACTGCTTCGCGGCATGGAAGCGTATATCGCAAAATACGGTTATATAGGCATATTCGTCGGTACTTTCCTTGAAGGAGAGACCACGGTGCTTCTTGGCGGCATCTTTTCCCGGCTGGGATACATGAACATTCTCATGGTCATGTTCTATGCTTTCGCCGGGACCCTGGCGGGAGATTGCACGTTTTTCTCCATAGGAAGGTGCTTCGGAAAGAACATCGTAGACCGCTTCGATTTCATCAGGAACAAGGTCCCTCTCGCGAACAGGATCATCAAGCATTACGGGAACTTCATCATATTCATCATTCGTTTTCTCGTGGGCATAAGGGCCGTGGTCCTGATTCTCCTCGGGTGCACGAACATGAGGATAGGCAGGTTTCTCATGTTCAGCATCCTCAATTCCCTGTGCTGGAGCATCCTCGTGGGCCTGATCGGGTATCTCTTCGGCAGCGTCGTTTTTGTCTTTCTCGATGATATCAAGAAGTATGAGAGCATAATCGTGCCGGTAGTCCTCGGTCTCGTTGTATTGTTCATCCTCATCTACCGGTATATAGTGAACAGGAAGGAGAGGGAGGCCTATGGAGATCAATGAAAAGATGATGCGCGAGCTCCGGAAGAAATTCGACGTCGAGATGAGCAGGAAAGAGATCGAGATCATCGATCACTGGAAGAACGAGATAGAGGCTGTCTACAGGAAGAAGTACGACAACCTCGCCGCCGTGCAGGTGGAGATGAAACGTGTCATAGAGCGGATGGGGAACAGGGTCTCGATCCTGACGAAGATGGTGAGGGAGGGATCGTGATGCCGGAGAGAGCGATCAGGCGGCGGACGGGAGAGAGCGCGCGCCATCCCGCTGCCCTTCTCTGTGTTCTCCTCATAGCCGGTCTTTTCGCGCCGCCGGTATTGCCGGCACAGGGCGTGCCGAAGAAGACGAGTGTCCCGATCGAGAAGCGTGTCGGAGACCTGGAGAAGGACGTGATGGTACTGCAGCGGCAGGCCGACCTTTTCAATCTCGATGCCCTGCCCGATAACCTGACGCTCTGTGACAAGAAGGTCCCCATATACAGGGGAGACATTCGGGAACGGTTCGAACGCGAGCTGTTCCAATTCCTGGAGAACAAAGGGTTGCTGACGATCGTCATCAAGCGCTATTACAAGTACCTTCCCATGATAAGCGAGGAGATCCAGCGCATGGGCGTTCCCTCGGACCTTGTCTATCTGGCGGTGACCGAGAGCTACCTGAACCCCAGGGCCGTCTCCCGGGCGAATGCGGCCGGGATGTGGCAGTTCATACAGGAGACGGGCAAGCGCGAAGGCCTACTTGTGAACGATCATGTTGACGAACGCTTCAACGTGAAGAAGGCGACCCGTTCGGCCCTGGCCCACCTGAAGAGGCAGAACGCCGAGTTCAACGACTGGTTTCTCTCCATGTCCGCCTACAATGCGGGTCCGGGGCGTGTGCGCGAGGCCATCGAGAACCAGGCCACGAGGGAATTTTTCGACATGCTCCTGCCGGAAGAGACCGAGCGATACGTTTTCAGGATTCTGGCCCTGAAAGAGATCATCGCGAACCGGGAGCGTTACGGGATAAAGATAGACGACAAGGATCTCTACCGACCAGTCGTCCTCTGGGAGGTGACCATTGAGGCGAGCCGGGAATTTCAATCCCATGTCCTTGCAAAGGCGATGGATGTTCCTTACCGGACCTTCAGGATCAACAACCTTCACCTGAGAAGATACAAACTGCCCAAGGGTGTTTACCGGATCAATGTTCCCGTGGAAAAGAAGGAGGTATTTGTAAAAAGAATGAAAGGCTACGATTATATCGACGTCCGGTGAACCCTGGACGTCTGTGTGTAACCAGTCGACATTGTTGATGTTATGCGTAGCATATTTCTATTCTGGCGTTGTTTCGGCGGACTCAGGAAAAAGAAAATAACGGGCCATTTTATGATTGACAAATCTTTCACAATTGGGTAAAGTTTGCCATTGTGAAATTGTGAACAAAGGGGTCATACAGTTTCATATTCTACCCTTAAGTTTTTTTTGCAACACACTTCAAAGAGGATCTGAGACATGCTCGAGTACGTAGCGATCTTTGTCATGATGTGCCTCGCCGGGATCATCGCGGCCGTTATAATCGGAGCTTCACATGTCCTCGGGCACAGGACGAAAAGCAGAACAAAACTTGCTCCCTATGAATGCGGCATGACGACGAGCGGCCCGACGCGCCGTATCATGACCATCCGGTACTACATTGTGGCCATGCTCTTCCTCGTCTTCGACATCGAAATAATCTTCCTCTATCCCTGGGCAGTTGTTTCCCGTCGCCTCGGGCTTTTCGGATTCATTGAGATGCTGGTCTTCGTTTTTATACTCTTCATCGGGTATATCTACATCTGGAAAAAAGGTGCATTGGAATGGGAATAGAAAAGAACGTACTGGTAACGACACTTGACTGGGCCATCAACTGGTCCAGAAAGAACTCTCTCTTCCCTGTCACATTCGGCCTTGCCTGCTGCGCACTCGAGATGATGGTGGCAAGCTCCGCGGAGTACGATATTGCCCGTTTCGGCGCCGAGGTGTTCCGTCCCTCGCCGAGGCAGTCGGACCTCATGATAGTGGCCGGAACGCTGACGAAAAAAATGGCCCCCGTTGTTCGGAGGATCTACGAACAGATGCCGAATCCCAAGTGGGTCATCGCCTACGGTGCCTGCGCATCATCGGGCGGCATCTTCAAATCCTACAGCGTCGTGCAGGGTGTGGACCAGATAATCCCCGTGGACGTGTACATCCCCGGATGTCCTCCACGGCCGGAAGCCCTCCTGAAGGGCATCATAGAGCTTCAGAAGAAGATCCAGAAAGAGTCCATCAAGGACAGACCTTTGATATCATTGCCCGGGAAGAGCGCATGAGCGATAATAGCGAGTTTCTAAAAACACTCTCCGATAAGATGGCAGGCGTAAAGATCGTGCCGACGCCGCCCGGCGAACCGGGCGCGATGGTCGACAGGGAAAGCATTCACGAGGCCCTCGACCACCTCAGGTACGACCGGGACCTCTTGTTTGACATGCTTGTCGACCTTTTTGCGGTCGATTACCCAGGGGAAGAGCCGCGTTTCGAGGTCGTCTACATTCTCCGCTCGACGAGGAACAACGCGAGGATAGTGGTGAAGACGAGAACGGATGACGAGGGCATCGAAACGGCGAGCGACCTGTGGCCGGCTGCCAATTTCCTGGAAAGGGAGATCTACGACATGTTCGGTCTGTCTTTCGCGAACCATCCCGATCTGCGCAGGATATACACCCCCGACGATTTCGAGGGCCATCCTCTGCGCAAGGAGTTTCCCCTCGAAGGCAAGGATTTCGACAAGCCCTTCGTGGTGGATCTGGAGAAGGCATAAATGGCTGAAAGCAAGTACATGACGATCAACATGGGGCCGCAGCATCCCGCCACGCACGGGGTGCTGAGGGTAGTGCTCGAACTTGACGGCGAGACCGTCGTGTCAAGCATCCCTGACATCGGGTACCTCCATCGCGGCATTGAGAAGATCTTCGAGAACAGGACCTACTGGCAGGGCCAGCCCCTCACGGACAGGCTCGATTACACGAGCGGCATGTCGAACAATCTGGCGTACTGTCTTGCCGTGGAAAAACTGCTCGGTATAGAGATACCGAAAAGGGCCCAGTACATCCGCGTGATGCTGAGCGAACTGCAGCGCATCGCCGCCCATCTTCTCTGGATATCGACGCATGCCCTCGATATGGGTGCCATGACGGTCCTCTTCTACGGGTTCCGGGAAAGGGAATCCTGCCTCAAGGTGTTGGAGACAGTCGCGGGCGCGAGGCTCATGCCCGACTACATACGCTTCGGCGGGCTCCGGGAAGAACTCCCCGAGAGTTTTCTGAAGGAAGCAAAAACCTTCATCGACGATCTTCCCCGCAGGATCGATGAATACGAGACGCTGCTTACGGAAAATGTCATATGGAAGAGACGTCTGAAAGGCGTCTGTCCTTTAAGCGCAGAGGATGCCATAGGCTACGGCGTGACGGGTCCCGTGCTTCGCGCCTCGGGGGTCAATTACGATGTTCGCAAGGCTTATCCCTATTCGAGCTATGAGGATTTCGACTTCGAGATACCTCTCGGCACGGCAGGCGATGTCTACGACCGGTACCTCGTCCGTCTCAAGGAGATGAGACAGTCCATAAGGATCGTCGATCAGGCCATCCAGAAGCTCCCGGAGGGGCCGATCAAGGCGGATGCGCCGGAATACGTACCGCCGGAAAAGGAAGATGCGTCAAAGGACATGGCTGCTCTCATCCGCCATTTCAAGATCATGGCCGACGGCATCAAGCCGCCGAAGGGTGAGGCGTATGCGTCGATCGAGTCTTCAAAAGGTGAGCTTGGGTTCTATGTCGTCAGCGACGGTTCGGAGAGGCCTTACAGGGTAAGGATCCGTCCGCCTTCGTTCCTCAACCTCGGCTCCGTGTCGAAGATGATCGAGGGATCGCTGGTGGCCGATGTGGTTGCGGCGATAGGAAGCATCGACATAGTTCTCGGCGAAATAGATAAGTAGGGACGATTATGGCAGACGTGATCTTCAGTTCCTGGCAGGGCGAGATAATAGACAACAGGGGCAAGGCCCGCGAGTCTTTCGAAGCCCCCAAGGTAAAACTCCCCGGAGAGTTCGAGAAGGGTCTTCCCGTCAAGGCCTTCATGGGATGGGACGGCATCATCCTCTGTGATGAGAATGTGGATATCGTCGACATGTCCGTCAGGTACGTCGAGGCGGTCCAGAAGGAATCCTGCGGACGATGCGTGCCCTGCAGGATAGGCAGCAAGGTCATCCTGGACATCTTGAAGGGCATCGCCGAGGGTCAGGGGAAAAAGGGAGATCTCGCGAGGATCCCCGCCATCGCCGCCGGCATAAAGGACGGCTCCAAGTGCCAGATCGGCCAGACGGGCTTCGTGCCCCTCCTTCAGGCCCTTTCGTTCTTCGGCCCTGAATTCGACGGGTCGATAGCCGAAGGGCGCAAGGCGAAGGCGGGCGACTACAGGATATCCGTCACGGCCCCCTGCATGAGTGTCTGCCCCACCCAGCTCGATATCCCGAAGTACGTGGAGGCCATAAGCGAGGGAAGGTTCACCGAATCCCTCACGACGATACGTCAGAACACCTGTCTTGCCGGGACGCTGGGACGGGTCTGTGTCCGGCCGTGCGAGTCCAACTGCAGGCGCGCGAACATCGATGAGGCGATCTCCATAAAGAGCCTCAAGCGGTTCGCAGCGGACTACGAAGTGGAAAAGAAGGTAAAACGAAACGTTGAGGCGAAGATAGACAAGAACAAGAAAGTCGCCGTCATCGGCGCCGGCCCCGCCGGGCTTTCCTGCGCCTATTACCTCGCGCAGATGGGCTACCCCGTGACGGTCTTCGAGAAACTCGGGGAACCGGGCGGCATGGCCGCGGTGGGCATCCCCGATTATCGTTTGCCAAGGGTTGTTCTCGGCGGCGAGGGAGCCTTTGTGGAGTCCTTCGGCGTGACCATGCGGTACGGCGTCACCCTGGGCAAAGACATAACCATCGACCAGATCCGCAAGGATTTCGATGCCGTCTTCATCGGTGTCGGTGCTCACAGCTCTTCACCCATGGGGGTTAAGGGCGAGGATTCGGGCTATCGCGGCTTCATTCCCGGCGTGAAGTATCTTCTCGACATCAACAACGGGCAAGACCCCTATCCCGAGGGAAAGAAGGTCGTCGTCGTCGGCGGCGGCAACGTGGCAATGGACTGCGTCAGATCGTCCTTCCGCGTCGGCAAACCGGACGTTCACCTGGTCTACAGGCGCACGAAGAAAGAGATGCCCGCGGACCCCGTGGAGATCCACGAGGCGGAGGAAGAGGGCGTCGAGTTCCACTACCTGTGCAACCCCACACGGATCCTTGAAAAGGACGGTAAGGTCGTCGGCGTGGAATGCATCCGCATGGAACTGGGAGAGCCGGACGCGAGCGGGCGCAGAAGACCGGTCCCCGTTCCGGGTTCCGAGTTCGTGATCGATACGGACATTCTCATCCCCGCGATCGGTCAGGCCGTCGACTTCTCGTTCCTGGAGAAGAAGGAAGATTTTGCCATAACGAAATGGAACACGTTCCAGGTCGATCAGGAGACCTTCGAGACCAACGCACCGGGCGTGTTCTCCGCCGGCGACTGCGAAACAGGTCCCGACGTCCTCGTCCGTGCCTGCGGCAACGGCAAGCGCGCTGCCTGGAAGATCGATGAATACTTGAGGGGAGAGAAACCGAAGGCCCGCATGAGCGAGAAGTTCGTGAAGTTTTTCGGTGACGTCAAGGTTTACAGCAAGGACGAGAACGTCGGTTTTCTGGGCGACAGGGCAAGACTTCTTCTGCGGCCGATGGCCCCCGAGGTCAGGAAGTGGACCTTCGACGAGGTGGAAGAGGGTTTCCGGACCGATGAGGCGATCACGGAGGCGTCACGGTGCCTTCGCTGTTACAGAATAGGCATGATTGCGGTTGGTTGAAAAGGGAACGGGAATGATAACACTCAAGATAGACGGCAAAGAGATAAAGACCGGGAAGGGTAAGACGATACTCGAAGCTGCGCGGGAGAACGGCATCTACATTCCCACGCTGTGCTACCACGAGAACCTTCTCCCCATTGGCTCCTGCAGGCTTTGCATCGTTGAGATCGAGGGATACGAAAAACCGATGGCATCGTGTACGACGGCCGCCGTCGAGGGCATATCGGTCACGACACAATCGGAAAAGCTCTTCGCCATGCGCCAGGAGTACCTGAAGCTCCTTCTCATCAATCACCCCCTCGACTGTCCCATCTGTGACTCCGGCGGGGAGTGCCGTCTGCAGGACCTCGTCTTTGAACACAGGATTGAATCCGTTGACCTTGCCGCCGGGCGGGAGCCGAAAAAGGCGAAACCTTACGCCACGGCGCTGATTAGATATTCCGAGGACAGATGTGTGCTCTGTCTGCGCTGTGTCCACGCCTGCCGGGAAGTTTCCGGACGCAAAGTCCTGGAGCTCTCGGGGACGGGCATAGAGGCGGCTATGGCGCCGAAGGTGCCCGAGGATTGCATCTCCTGCGGTGAATGTCTTAACGTGTGTCCCGTCGGCGCCCTTACCGAGCAGGAAAGTCCGCTGAAAAGCAGGAAATGGCAGACGAAGCGGCAGACGACGACCTGCCCTCACTGCGGTTTCGGCTGCTCCCTGGACCTCGACGTGTTCGAGGACAGGTTCGTGACGAAGGTCGTGACCCGTCCGGATCGTCTTCCCAACAAGGGTTCCCTCTGTGTGATGGGGCGCTTCGGGTACGACTTCGTCAATAACGAAGCGCGGCTTGCGGCACCGACCGTCAGGCAGGGCGCGGCAGCATCGCAGGCCACGCTTGCCGAGGCCGTCGAGGCGACGGCGTCAGCCCTCGCGAAGCTCGACAAGGAAGGCAAGACGATCGGTTTTATCGTGTCTCCCCGGGCGACGAACGAGGAAGCCTACATGATCTCACAGATCGCGGGCACGTTCTCGAAGACCCGGTTCGGGACCGCCGGGTACTACCATACAGGTAGAGTGCTCGAAACACTGCGCCGCATGGGAATTCCCTATCCTTACGAATATGATGCGATCAACGACTGCGATCTCGTGGTCGTTGCCGGCGCCGATCTTCTCGGCAACAACCATCTCCTTGCCAACAAAGTGCGGGAAGTGGTGAAGAACAAGGGCGCGAAGGTGGCCGTCATCGATCCTTCCCCCGCGGCACTGACGAGAGCCTGTGACGTGTGGGTAAAGGTCGCTCCGGGTTCCGACGCGTTGTTCTTCAACGGCGTCGCCTCGCAGTTGATCGCGGACAAAAAGAACGACCCTGAGGCGGGGAGTCCGGAGGGTTTTTCGGGTAGTGCCGGTGGAGGCAAAGGGGATGCAGTACAGAGCGGGGCCGACGAGAAGAGCGTGGACAGGTTCTATGCTCTTTTCGCCGCGGCCTCCCGCGTGGCCGTCATATTCGGCACGGGTATCAGCGACAGTACGGAGAGTATGGAAGCGCTCCTCAACCTCTGCCTCGTGAAGGGCATTCAGAAGACGGGGGTAGTGATGCCCACCGCGCTCCAGTCCAATGCGGTCGGTATCCTCTCGGTCCTGCCCGATGCCGTTTCTTCCGGGGATGTTCTGGGTGAGGCGGATGGCCTCTTCATCTATGAGGACGATCCCTTCCACTACCTCGGCGGAAAGCGGGTGGAAGAATCATTGAAGAACAAGGCGTTTGTGGCGGTCTGCGACATGTTCCCGACGGACGCCTCGGCGCTCGCGCATGTCGTTGTCCCCTCCGGCAGCTTTGCCCAGAAGGACGGCAGTTATGTCGCCGAAGACGGTTTCATGCGCAAGGTGACGCGGGCGGAAGGCGGATCGTCACCGGGGTTCGACTTCCTGAGACTCCTCCTCGACCGCCTGGGCGGCGGCCTGTACAGGGACGAACAGGAGGCCTCCACGGTCCTCTTCGGGAAGGAGGTCCTCGTGGCGGACGACAGCGGCAGGGTTTCGCTCAAGCCCACGAACGGTCAGGCACGCCTCGCGTCAGCCGCCAAAGCCCCAGCGGACAAGGCGGCGAGGCCGTTCATACTTGTCCTGAGGAGTGTCTTCTTCCATCATCATCTGGCAGGACAGGGTGTTTACTCGAAGATGGTATACCTCCAGAATCCCGCGGTTGCCGGAGATAAGCTGTTCATCTCGCCGGAAGACGCCGCGGCGCTGGGCATAGCCGACGGCGGTCAGATCATCGTCGAATCGGACCACGGGACGCTGCAGCAGGCCGTCACGGTCAGGGAAGGCCTTGGCAGGGGCGTGCTTGAATACAGGATGCTGAAGAACAGGCAGGACGTATTGAAGCTTGCCGACGGATACGGCAAACACATCGCAGTGACGGTAAAAAAAGGTTAAGGCATGGAATCGCTCTATACTTTGATTGAAATGGTGGTCAAGAACATCGTTGTGGTGCTCCTCCTCATGGGATGTGTGGCCTACACCACGCTCCTCGAGCGAAAGCTCCTCGGCCGTTTGCAGGTCAGGTTGGGCCCCAACAGGGTGGGGCCTTTCGGCCTCCTTCAACCGATCGCGGACGGCGTCAAATCCTTTTTCAAGGAAGACATCATACCCGATCGGGCGGACAAGCCCCTGTATGTCCTCGCACCGGGAATATCGCTCTTCGCGGCGCTCTCCATGTTTGCGGTCATCCCCTTCGGAGACACCGTCACCTTTCTGGGCAGGCAGGTCAAGCTGGTCATTGCCGACCTGGATACAGGCCTTCTGTATCTCCTTGCCCTCGCGACGCTGGGTGAATATGGCGTCGTCCTTGGCGGGTGGTCCTCGGGGAACAAGTATGGTGTGCTCGGGGCATTGCGTGCCGCCGCGCAGATGATCAGCTACGAAGTGGCACTGGGTTTTGCGGTCATCGGTACCATTATTCTCGCAGGATCCTTGAACCTCGGCGAGATCGTTGCAGCCCAGCAGGGGATGTGGTTCGTGCTCAAGTACCCGGCGGGCTTCCTCTTCTACATTGTGGCCGCATTGGCGGAGATAAACAGGACGCCTTTCGATATGCCGGAATCGGAGAGCGAGCTGGCCTGTGGTTTCAACATCGAATACAGCAGCATGAAGTTCGCGACCTTCATGATCGCCGAGTACGCCCACATGTTCACCATGGCGGCCGTCGTTACCACTTTGTTTCTCGGCGGATGGATGGGGCCCTGGCTGCCCGGACCGATCTGGTTCCTGATAAAGGTCTTCTGCGTCGTCTTCTTCTTTATCTGGGAGAGAGGGACATTCCCCAGGCTCAGATACGATCACATAATGCAGTTCGGGTGGAAGGTGCTTCTGCCGCTCACTCTGGCTAACCTTGTTGTTACCGCGGCCCTCGTGGCAATGGGGGTGCTGTAATGAAACAGATCCTGCCCCTTCTCAAAGGTCTCAGGCTCACATTCACGCGGGTCTTCACGAAGCCCATCACCTATCAGTACCCGGAGAAGAAACATGAAGTCCCCGACAGATGGCGGGGCATACACTACTTCAAGAAGAATGAGGCGGGTGAAACGGCCTGCGTGGCCTGCGGCCTGTGTGTCAGGGTGTGTCCCAACCAGTGCATCACGCTGGAGATAGGCGAGAGATTCGACGGCAAGCGTTATCCGATGAAATACGAGATCGATCCGTGGCGATGCATCTACTGCGGTTTCTGCCAGGATGCCTGCCCGGTGAACGCCATCAATCTTGGTAAAGATTACGAGCAGGCACATTACCGGAGAGAGGATTTTGTGCTGGACACGAAGAAACTCCTTGCCATGTATGAGGATAGAAAATGATCGGCATCGGTATCGGATTCAAATGGTTTATCTTCGTTCTTGCGGCCCTGATGGCGACGGGGTCGTCGCTCATGATGGTGACAAGGAAAAACCCCATCTACAGCGCCCTCTGGCTGATCGTGACCTTTTTCTCCGTCGCGATCCTCTACGTCCTGCTCAACGCGACGTTCATCGCTGTGGCCCAGGTTATGGTCTATGCCGGGGCGGTCATGATGCTCGTCCTCTTCGTTATAATGCTGATCCACCTGGAATGGGGCGCGCAGTGGAAGAGGCAGCTTTCCTTTGCCAAGCTCATAGGCGGGGTCATCACCATCATACTTTTTCTGCAGATCCTGGCGGGGGTGTTCACGTATACCGACGTGGGGCAGAAAGGGGTCTGGAGCGCCCAGAAACTCACCGAGTTCGGCAATACCCATGCGGTGGGGACGCTCCTGTACGGCAAGTATGTCTTCGCGTTTGAGATCGCCTCGATACTCCTGCTTGTGGGTATCGTGGGGGCCGTACTGCTCGCGAGGAAAAGAAAGGATTAGGAGAGAGAAAATGTTGCCCGAGATACCGCAGACCCTCTATTACCTGCTATCAGCGGTGCTGTTCACCGTAGGGGCCGTGGGTGTCATAACGCGGCGGAACGCGATCGTGATCTTCATGTGTATAGAACTCATGCTGAATGCGGTCAACCTGAGTTTCATCACATCGGGGAGTTTTCTCAATTCACTGGACGGGACCATCTTCGTCATCTTCATCATGGCTGTTGCGGCTGCGGAGGCGGCGGTGGGGCTCGCCATATTCGTGCTCTTATACAGGCTGAAGGGCACGGTGCACGTTGACGATTTTAACCTGCTCAAGGGGTAAAGAAGGGGTTTTAAATGGCTGACCTTATATGGCTTATACCGGCGTTTCCCGCAATCGGGTTCCTCATAAACGGCCTTCTCGGGGTTCGTTTTCCGAAGACAGTGACCGCCTGGGTTGCGTGCCTCTCCGTCATAGCGTCCTTCGCGGTATCGGCAACCATCTTTGTTCAGTTCCTGCAGCTCCCGCCTGAAAGCAGAGTCTTCGAGCAGACCGTTTTCGACTGGATCGTGTCAGGGGATTTCAAGACGGAGATAGGTTTCAGGATAGACGCCCTGTCGATCATCATGTGCCTTATCGTCTCCGGTGTGGGGTCCCTTATCCATATATACTCTGCAGGCTACATGCACGACGACCCCGGGTTCAGGCGGTATTTCTGCTACCTTAACCTCTTTGTCTTCATGATGCTCACCCTCGTGACCGGCGACAACGTCCTTCTGATGTTCGTTGGATGGGAGGGTGTGGGGCTCTGCTCTTACCTGCTCATTGGTTTCTGGTACGAGAAGGAATCCGCCTCGAATGCCGGGAAGAAGGCGTTCATCGTGAACAGGATCGGGGACTTCGGTTTTCTTCTCGGCGTGTTCACTCTTGTGGGCGCCCTGGGGGCCGCAGGGGTCTGGACCCTGAAATTCTCCGAGCTTCAGGCAAACGCTCATCTCCTTGCGCCCGGACTGGCGACGGTGATAACGCTGCTCTTTTTTGTGGGGGCCACAGGGAAATCGGCGCAGATTCCTTTGTATGTGTGGCTTCCCGACGCCATGGAGGGCCCGACGCCTGTCAGCTCTCTCATACACGCCGCGACGATGGTTACCGCCGGTGTCTACATGATCGCCCGGCTGAATTTCTTCTATGTGCTAGCGCCGACGACACTGCTTGTTGTCACCGTCGTGGGTCTTCTGACAGCGTTCTTCGCGGCGACCATCGGTTGCGCGCAGTATGATATAAAACGTGTTCTTGCCTACTCGACGGTTAGCCAGCTTGGCTACATGTTCGTCGGCGTCGGTGCGGGGGCGTATGCTGCTGGCATCTTCCACCTCATGACCCACGCCTTCTTCAAGGGCTTGCTTTTCCTCGCCGCAGGCAGCGTCATGCACGCCATGAGCGGGGAGCTTGATATGAGGAAGATGGGCGGGCTGCGCAAGAAGATACCCATCACGTACTGGACAACCCTCATTGCCTGCCTGGCGATAGCCGGCGTCCCGGGCCTGTCGGGTTTTTTCAGCAAGGACGAGATACTCTGGATGGCCTTCAGCAGGTATCACAGCTTCTGGTTCTGGGCTCTGGGCGCGCTCACGGCGGGCCTGACAGCCTTCTACATGTTCAGGATGTTCTTCAACACCTTCCACGGCGAGTGCAGGGCGTCGGAAGAGGTGAAGCATCATATACATGAGTCTCCGAAGGTTATGACGATACCTCTCATGATCCTGGCGGTGCTCAGCATCGTCGGCGGCTATGTCGGCGTACCCCATCTGCTCGGGGGCTCGAACCATATCGAGAAGTGGCTTGAACCTGTTTTCGGCCACCACGCACCCGCGGCAGCAACGCATTCGGGCGGTTTCGGGATAGTGAGCACAGCCTTTGCATCGGCTGGCGAAGGTCACGCAGCACAGGCCGGCGCGGAGATGCAACTCATGATCGGGGCGATCATCATCGGCTTCCTGGGGATATTCATCGCCTGGCTGTTTTACATGAAGAACCCCAATTTGCCGAAGAGGTTCGTGGAGAAGTTCCACGGTCTGTTCACACTCGTACATAACAAATATTTCGTCGATGAACTGTACGGGTTCGTATTTGTAAAAGGTCTGTTCAAACTTGGCAAGGTCTGCAAGGACTTTTTCGACGAGACGATCATCGACGGTATCGTAAACGGGATAGCCGCCGTGCTGTCGGGTATCGGAGGTCTCATTCGGAAGATACAGAGCGGATTCGTTCAGGGCTATGCGTTTGCGATAATATTCGGTGCGATTATCGTTATCGGCTATCTTATTTCGAGAATCATGTGAAGGTGTGTTCATGACGGTTATGTCGGTCCCAATACTCAGCTTTCTTATATACTTTCCGCTCCTCGGGGCAGTGATCCTGCTTTTTGCCAATCGCAGGAACGCTCAGTTCATCAAGGTCTTCACCCTTGTCGTTTCCCTGATAGAGCTAGCTGTGTCGCTCCCGCTCTTCTGGAAGTTTGACGACGCAGCGAAGACGATGCAGTTTGTCGAGAAAGCAGACTGGTTCCCCGAATGGGGCATCAGCTATTTTCTGGGCATAGACGGCATCAGCCTTCTTCTCGTCCTTCTGACGACATTCCTTACCGTGATATGCGTGCTCTGTTCCTGGAAGGCCATCGAGGACAGGGTCAAAGAGTACTACATAACCTTCCTCTTCCTGGAAACGGCAATGATAGGGACGCTGTGCGCCCTTGACCTGGTGCTTTTCTACGTCTTCTGGGAATTGATGCTGATCCCCATGTACCTCCTCATCGGCGTTTGGGGCGGCCCGCGGAGGATATACGCCGCGATAAAGTTCTTTCTCTTCACCATGGCGGGAAGCGTTCTCATGCTCGTGGCTATCCTGACCTTGTACTTCTTCTACTATAACAGCACCGGCGTGTACACGTTCAACGTTCTCGAACTGTACAAGGCCAGTGTTCCCATCGCGAAGCAGTACTGGCTCTTTGGCGCTTTTGCTCTCTCCTTTGCCATCAAGGTTCCCATGTTCCCGGTCCACACGTGGTTGCCGGACGCCCACACGGAGGCTCCGACGGCGGGCAGCGTCATCCTCGCCGGTGTTCTCCTGAAGATGGGTACCTACGGTTTTATCCGGTTCGCGATCCCTCTTTTCCCCGCGGCGGCGATCGATGCCGTTCCGCTCATGTCGATACTGGCGCTGATCGGAATCATCTACGGTGCCATCGTCAGCATGATGCAGCCCGACCTCAAGAGGCTGATCGCCTTCTCGAGCGTGAGTCACCTTGGCTATGTTATGCTGGGCATATTCGCCTTCAACATGCAGGGAGTTCAGGGCGGCATCTATCAGATGCTGAACCATGGCATCTCTACCGGCGGCCTCTTCCTTATCGTGGGCATGATCTACGAGAGGAGGCACACGAGGATGATTTCTGATTTCGGCGGTCTCTCCAAGGTGATGCCCATATTCGCCACTTTCTTCATGATAATAACCCTTTCGTCCATTGCGCTGCCGGGAACGAACGGTTTTGTGGGCGAGTTTCTGATCCTCCTGGGAGCTTTCAAGAGTAATGTGGTCTACGGCACGCTGGCGACCACCGGCGTCATACTGGGGGCGGTTTACATGCTCTGGATGTTCCAGAGGGTCATGTTCGGGGTGGTGACGAAGGAAGAAAACAGGAACCTGAAAGATCTTGGCGGACGGGAGATCCTTATTCTGGTGTCCATGGTGTTCTTCATTATCCTTATGGGTGTGTACCCGAAGATGTTCCTTAAGAAGATGGACACGTCGGTGACGGAATACCTGGCGTTTGTGAAGCAGAAGAGTGCCCAGACGCGGGTTCTCGAAGGTGACACGAGCCCGGGGAAGATGGCCGGGGAAGTGGCCAATACGAATATGACAAGATAGGGGTGCCTGTTAATGGACGCTTCAATTATACCTGCCTGTGATTTTAGATGGATAATGCCCGAGATCATGCTGACCGGGTGGGCACTCTTGCTGCTTATCATCGGAGGGGTGACGAAGGGGCCCGCAGCCTCGAAGACCTGCGGGGTGATTTCCATCATCGGGTCCATCTGCGCCCTGTATTTTACGGTGAACCTCTGGGGCGAGAACCGGGAGGTTTTCAACCAGCTCTATACGATTGACAGTTATGGCACCCTCTTCAAGGGTCTTTTTATTGTGATCCTTATCCTCGTGTCCGCGGTATCCCTCAACTACGCTGACCGGGAGGGGATAGGGTCGGGCGAATACTACGCGCTCCTGATGTTCGGGGTGCTCGGTATGATGGTCATGACATCGTCGCATCATTTCATCACGATCTTCATCGGCCTCGAGGTTATGTCTCTTTCGATCTACGTGCTCTGCGGACTGCTGAGGGGCAACCTGTCGTCGGTGGAGTCGGCCCTGAAGTATTTTCTTCTGGGTGCCTTCGCGACAGCGTTCCTTCTCTACGGAATGGCGATGATCTATGGTTCAACGGGGCTCATGGACGTGGCTGAACTCAAGAAGTTCTTTCTCATGAAGCAGCCCTTCTCGGCGACGATGTTCATAATAGGCCTCGGGTTCCTCATCGTGGGTTTCGGTTTCAAGATAGCCTCGGTCCCCTTCCACATGTGGACGCCCGACGTGTACCAGGGCGCGCCGACCTCCATCACCGCCTACATGGCGACAGGTGTGAAGGCGGCGGCTTTCGGAGCCCTCATACGTGTCTTCTACACCGCCCTCGTTCCATTCCACTTTGGCTGGTCGGAGATCATCTGGATACTGGCGGTGCTAACGATGTGTGTCGGTAACATCACCGCCCTTGTCCAGCGCGATATCAAGCGAATGCTGGCCTACTCGAGCATCGCTCACGCCGGATACATACTGGTCGCGTTCGTAACCGGTGACAGGACGCTTGCTTCGAGCATGCTCTATTACCTGATGGCCTACTCCTTCATGAACATCGGTGCCTTTACGGTGGTCATGGTCCTTCAGAAGAAGGGTGAGAACAACAGCGACCTCGACAGCTACGCGGGCCTCAGTGTCCGGCACCCATTCATCGCGCTGTGCATGAGCATCTTCCTCCTTTCGCTTGCCGGGGTACCCCCGCTTGCCGGTTTCATGGGAAAGTTTTACGTTTTCAGCACGGCCGTCAAGGCACAGTACTACTGGCTGGCCATCATCGGCTTCCTCAACAGCGTTGTGGCCGCATACTACTATCTGAGGGTCATGATGTACATGTACTTCAGGGAGACGATCGGCGAGCCGGGGACGGCCGACAGGTCTGCCGGATACGGCCTTGTCATGCTCGTCTGTATATGGGCTCTTCTGCACATGGGCATCTTTCCGAAGGCCTTCCTTCTCATGGCCCAGAAGGCAGTGGGCATCTTCAGCTAGATCGGTAACAAACAGGTTCAGTCTACTCAGGACCGCTCGTGGGCTGCTGTTCACGAGCGGTCCTTCTATTTCCAACGGGGCCAGGCTCATGTGTTTCCCGGGTGTCCGTGGTTGGAGGCCGGTTCATGCTCCGTCATGGTCCGCGTTCGAGGCCGGTACGGCCTGACAAGAGACCTTATCAAGAGCCTGTCAGAGGATGCAGACCACCCCGGGGGTTTCAACGGTTCGAAGGGTTGCAGGGGCTTCCAGGATTCTTAGTGATCGGGGACAAATACGCGGTGCGCGGGGACCCATGTGTCGCCCACCTTCTGAGCCGGAACGATCGTCCATTGGCCGGAGGTCTCCTTTTTGCTGTAGCGGGCAACGAAGTCGGGATCGGGGGAGGCGTAAGGCTGGCGGGTGTCGATCGGCCGGTATGCCGGCTCAGAGACGGTCGGCTGGGTCGGTTGCCGCGAACTCTGGCTTATTGCGCCGATGACGAGGGCGCCGGCCAGAACCGTGCCAGCCAGTACCGCGGCCGGTACCCAGTAATCACCGGAGCATCCGGAGCATCCCCTGTACGGTCCGTAGTAGTACCGCCGTGCCTCCCCGATGGTGGGAACAGCGAGAGAGAGGCAGACTATAAGTGTAAATGTCGCAGCCAGCTTCCTCATAATTCTCGTATAAGTATATCACCCTTCGGCGTAAATGTAAGCATTTTTATGCCAATGTATTTCAATGCTCACCGCCCCAGCGTTCTCTCCAGTATGAGGACGGAGGTATCCACGAACTTCGGGCACAGGGCATGAAAAAGGTCCTTCTCGATGGCCTCGTGATATCCGGAAAGGCTGGAGATATCGCACCCGAGGAGGTCCCGGCAGGCGATAGAGCCGTGGGCCTCCGAAAACTCGCGGGCAAACCCCTGTATCGCCCCGTACATGGCCTCCTTGGCGGGTCTGTCGAGGCCGGATGCGGCATACCCGCGGTCAAGGCCGATGACCATGAAAGCACCCGTCACGGCGCCACAGGTGAGCCCCATTGCCCCCATGCCGCCGCCGAAGGAACTTGCCATCTTCAAGCCCTTTTCGGGGTCGAGTCCCAGTTCCTCCGCGAACGCGAGGAGGACGGACTGCGCGCAATTGAGTCCGCTGGCGAACGCCTCCAGTGCCTTCTCCCTTCTCGTCATGACTTGCCTCCCTCTTGTGTTGCTGGCCGCTCCGGTTAAACCGATTGTATCGGGGTCGCAAGGTCGCCACCGACATGTCCCGGTCAGTTTTTGCACCATGGTAACAGAGGCGGTTGTCGATGTCAACACGGCGAGGCCCGCCGGGCTTGTATTCGCCCCTCCTGCGGGTTATACTAGGGGGCGCGCTGCTATCCCACTATCTGTAAGGACCCGTAATGAAAGCATTCTTTCACCCCGAGAGCATAGTCGTGTTCGGTGTTTCCGAGTCGCCGTCGAATCTTGCCCGCGTCATAGTGGAGAACCTTGTCCGCTTTGGCTTCCGGGGGGACATCTATCCCGTCGGGACGGCTCGCGGCCTCGTTGCGGGTATAGAGATAATGGCAAGTCTCGATGAGGTGGCGAGTGTGCCCGACTTGGCCGTGGTGCTCGTGCCGGCCCGGTACGCGCCTCAAACCCTTGAAGCATGCGGGGGAAAAGGGGTACGCAGCGTGGTCCTCGAGTCGGGCGGCTTCAGTGAGTTCTCTGGCGATCGTAAGGCCCTGGAGGCCGAGGTGCTCTCGATAGCTCGGCACCATGGCATGACGGTCGTCGGTCCCAATTGCTTCGGTGTCGTTAACCTCGAAGCCGGCGTCGTTATCCCCTTCTTCATCATAGACCCGGATTACATGAAGAAGGGATCGGCGTCGCTCATTTCCCAGAGCGGCGGTGTTTTCTACGACACCTGCATGCTCTGCTCCGTCGAGAACGTGGGCTTAAGGAAGCTCGTGAGCATTGGCAACAAGCTCATGACGAACGAGAACGACATACTTGAGTACATCCTCAATGATGAGGGAACCGGTGTCGTCGGGCTCTACCTGGAGAACTTCTCCGACGGCAGACGGTTCATGGAGCTGGCCGCCTCGTCGGACAAGCCCATAGTGGTCCTCAAGGCCAACAGGAGCCCATCGAGCGGCGAGATAGCGAAATTCCACACCACCGCTCTCGCCGGCGACGATGATGTGGCCGAGGCGGCCATGCGGCAGGCGGGGGTCATCAGAGTGACCAATTTCCAGGAGATGGTAGACTGTTTCAAGGTGTTCAGTCTGCCCGTGCTCAAAGGCAGGAGGCTTGCCCTCATCTCGCGGTCCGGCGGCCACGGGGTGCTCTGCGCCGACGCGGCCAAAAGGTACGGTTTTGAGTTCGCCCGTCTCTCCGATCGTTTTTTTGAAGGGATAGTGGAGAAGAAGCTCAACGTTATCGCGGCGACGAACCCGCTGGACATCGGAGATGTCTACGACCTTAACGAATACGGCTCCATCCTGGAGATGGCGCTTCAGGAGGACGGGGTAGACGGGGTTGTCTTTGTCGTTACCTACAGTTCCGAGAGTGACGGCGGGAAGGTGAGAGATTTTGTGCGCTTCGCATCACGGACCACGCCGGCGTATGACAAGCCCGTGGCCCTCTGCGTCGTCACGAACAGGGCGGAATGGTTCGGCGTCAAGGAGGCGGCCGATCTCCCCGTATTCACCGATGTCGACCAGGCGATGAGGGCGCTTGGGTGGTCGTTGAGGCATTACGAGGCGAGAAGGCGCGGACGGATTGCTCCGCCGGGACCGGACGGGCAATACAGGGCTCATGCGGGCGAGAACCGGGTCCGTCGCTTCCTTGATCCCGCCGAGTGTTTCTCCCTGCTTTCCCGCTATGGACTTCCCGTCGCACAGAACACCCCGGCCGGTGGCCGCGATGAGGTCCTTGAACGGGCGGAGGCCCTCGGGTATCCCCTCGCCCTCAAGTCCGGTGAGGGCGAGGTGCTCCACAAATCGGAGACCGGGGGCGTCTTCCTCGACATCAGGGATCGGGAAGGCCTTTTGCGCGCCCTCGACAGAATGGACGCGAAGCGATTCATCGTCCAGAAGATGGTCCCGGAGGGCCGGGAAGTCATCATCGGAGGGCGCTTCGACAACGAGTTCGGTCCCGTGGTGGTTTGCGGCCTCGGCGGCATATACGTGGAGATCCTGGCCGACAGGTCCATCAGGGTTGCCCCCGTGGATGACGCAGAAGCGCGGGACATGATAGAGGACCTGAAAGGCGCCCCGATCCTGAAAGGCGCCCGCGGCAGAAAGCCCTCCGACATCCGGGCCCTTACGAACGTTATCATCGGTGTCTCGAACCTCCTCGTGGCCAACCCCGACATAGTGAACCTCGACATCAACCCCGTCATTGTCCACGATGAAGGCAAAGGATGCGTCATAGTCGACGCGAAGATCGAGATCCTGGACCGGTAAGGACATCCGTCGCGAATTGCGGGCAGCGCGCGTCACCTGTCTTTCTTGCCAAACCCGGTGCCTTATGTTACAACCTTCCTTAGGTCATGCCAAATAGTATCCTGCGACAGATACCGAAGGTGGATTCCATACTTGAGAGCGCCGGCTGGGCGTCCCTTGTCTCCGCCTGTCCCGAGTCCATAGCGAAGGACGTCCTTCGCGAGCATCTCGATTCGCTGCGTCTCGACATAAAGGAGGGACGGGTGGCCTCGGTGCCCTCGATTGACGAGATCGTGACCGCCGTGGGCACAAAGGCGGCCGGCCTCATCGAGCCGGGGCTCAGAAGGGTCATCAACGCCACCGGTATTATCATCCACACGAACCTGGGGAGGTCGCTTCTCGCAAGGCGTGCGGTCAATGCCATCATGCGTGTCGCCACGGGCTATTCCAACCTCGAGTATGATATCGACAAAGGTGAGAGGGGCAGCCGGTACGACCATTGCCGGTCCGTCTTGAGGAGGCTTACCGGCGCGGAGGATGCCCTTGTCGTCAACAACAATGCCGGGGCGGTCTTCCTTATCCTTAACACCTTGGCGGAAGGCAAAGAGGTGATCATCTCGCGGGGAGAGCTCATCGAGATCGGTGGCTCATTCAGGATACCCGACGTGATGAAAAAGTCAGGCGCCGTGCTCAGGGAAGTGGGAACCACCAACAGGACCTACATCGAGGACTTCGAGCGGGCCGTCGGCGACAATACCGGCCTTATCATGAAGGCCCATACGAGCAACTACCGCATCCGCGGTTTCACGCACGAGGTATCCTCGGATGAGCTTGTCGCGCTGGGGAAGAGGTACAACATCCCCACCTATTATGATACGGGCAGTGGGCTTTTCTACAATTTCGAAGGCCTCGGGATCCCGGGCGAGCCCCTGATACCTGAGGAGCTGAAGAAAGGCTTTGACGTCATATCCTTTAGCGGCGATAAGCTGCTGGGAGCGCCCCAGGCCGGGATCGTGATCGGCGAGAGGGGCTGTCTCGATGCCATGAAGAGAAACCCCATGACGAGGGCATTGAGGCCCGACAAATTCACTCTTGCCGGCCTCGAGGCAACCCTGCTGCTCTGTCTCGATGCCGATTCGGCGGCCGGCGCCATTCCCACCATCAGGATGATCCTCGAAGGAAAGGAAGCCGTCGCGAAGAGGGCGAAACGGATTGCCTCGCAGTTGAGAAAGAATTGCCCCGACGCCGGGGTCTCCGTCATCGACGTCTATTCCGAGGTGGGCGGGGGGAGCTTTCCCGACATGGTCATCCCTTCCGTCGGTGTGGCCCTCGAGCCGAGGACGATGACCATCGCTGCGCTGGAGACGAAGCTGAGGCTCCTCCCTCTTCCCGTCATCGCGCGGATCGAAAGGGACAGACTCATACTCGACGTGAGAACCGTCCTCGTGGAAGATGAGGGCGATCTCGTCGCCGCCGTGCCCCGCGCCTTCGGAAATGGCCGGTAGCTTCAGGATCGTCTGCGATGTGAGCGATGTTCGGCTCGACGTCTTTCTCTCCGAAAGGCTATCCCTCACTCGGACCAGGACAAAAGAGATGATCGACGGCGGCCACGTGCGCGTCGACGGCAGGATGCCCAAGCCCGCCATGCGGCTCAAGGAGCGCATGGAGATAGCGGGGGAGATCCCCCGGGAGGAGGCTCTCGACGTGGCGCCGGAGGAGATACCCCTCGATGTCCTTTACGAGGACGACTACTTCCTGGCGATAAACAAACCGGCGGGCATGGTCGTTCATCCCTCTTTCGGCCACAGTTCAGGGACGCTGGTGAACGCGGTGCTGGGATACCTCGAGAAGCGAGGTTCAAGGTTCAAGGTTCAAGGTTCAAAAGAGCTGGAATCGTACAGCGAAAGCGATATGGCGGGGATGAGGCCGGGGATTGTGCACAGACTGGACAAGGGGACGACGGGGGTTATTCTTGTTGCCCGGGATATACGGACGCAGGAGAGGCTGTCGGGACTTTTCAAGGACAGGAAGGTCCGAAAGACATATCGCGCGGTTGTCGAGGGAGTGCCCGGCCCCGATGCCTGGAAGGTTGAGGGGAGCATCGGGCGCCACCCCGTGGAGCGAAAGAAGATGGCCGTGCTGCGGTCCGGAGGAAGGCAGGCGGCGACAGATTTCAAAGTCCTGGAAAGGCTGGAGGGTTTTTCCTGCGTCGAGGCCTATCCCACGACGGGGAGGACCCACCAGATACGGGTCCACCTCAATCACGCCGGATATCCCATTGTTGGTGACGAGACATACGGCAGGAGAGCGAAGAGACTGGCGGCGAGACCCCTTCTCCATGCCTACCGGATAGAGTTCGTCCACCCTGTGACGTTGAAACCCGTGGCCATTGAGGCGCCCGTTCCTGCCGACATGATCGATTTCGTCGAAAAACATCGTGGACAAGGGCAGTAGAAAACCCGTAAACTACAACATGAAATATGTTTTGTGATGACGGGACAGGGTTGTGAAGGAATTCATACGCGAGAGCAAAAATGACTGGGAATACTACCATGTTCCGGGGTTGACGGACGCGGGCATCGTTCACGGGTTCTTCACCCGGCGCTCGCCGATGTCCCCGCTTAAAGGACGGGAGGCGCAGACGTTCCTCGACGCCTTTTCTCTGAGCGACGCCATCTGGCTCAGCCAGGAGCATGGAACGGATATCCATGTAGTCGGCAATGGTGACAGGCCCTTGAGAGGCGACGGAATCCTCCTGTACAAACGCGGCATCGCCGGGGTGATCAACACCGCGGACTGCCTGTGCGTCATCCTCGTCGATCCCGGTTTCCCCATGGTGTCCATCGTCCACGCCGGCTGGCGCGGCACCCTAAGGAAGATAACATCCCGGGCGGTCGGCATGATGACGGAGCGGGGCGCGGCGACACAGCGCATGCTTGCCCTCATGGGGCCTTCCATCCGCGGATGCTGTTACGAGGTGGGCAGGGAGGTGGCGGACGCATTCCTGGAAGCAGGTTTTCCCGGGAATGTCTTCACCTCGGTCAACGGCTCCATCCACCTCGACCTTACGGCCGCAAATGCGCACCTGCTTCACGAAGAGGGTATCGATTCCATCCGCGACACGGGATTGTGCACCTACTGCAGCGGTGACGACTTCGTCTCCTATCGCAAGGGTGCCCGCAGCGCCCGGCAGATGAATTTTGTGGCGATAAAGGAGACAGGTTACAGGTTATAGGTGATGGGAAGAAAAGGAGAAGAGAAGGGTGATGGGGTAATAGGAACGGGGGAAAGAGTATTGCCTATAACCTGGAACCTGTTGCCGTTTGCCTGTAACCTGTTCTTATGAAACTCAAGAAAGAGCTTTCGATCATCATCGGTATCCTCGTTGCTTTCGGGGCGCTCGTCCTTATCGAGACGAGGCTTCCGAACTTCGCGCGGTTCTTCCCTGTGTGGGAGAACAAGCTTCTCGTCGTTGTGCTCAACATCAACCTGCTGCTCATCCTCCTGCTCCTCTTTCTCATCACCCGCATCATCCTTAAGGCGTACATCGAGAAGAGACGGGGTATCTGGGGATCGGGTCTCAAGAAGAGGCTGACCTCGACGCTCCTTTTCATCTCCATCGTGCCCTCCTTCACGCTCTTCATCCTGGCGACGGGTTTTTTCTACGTGAGCATGGACCGGTGGTTCAGCCAGCAGGTGGAGGATACCATGGAAAGCGCCCTCGAGCTTTCCCGGCTCCACTACGAGGAGGTTTTCCAGCGCCACACGAGGATCGGGAAGCAGATGGCGGAGGAGATCGGGAAGAAGGATCTGCTGGGGAACGAGAAGGGATTGAAAAGACTCCTCGGGCAGTACGAACGGATACACCTCCTGGGTTACGTTGCCGTCTACGATCCCCTGTCGGCCGCGATGGTCAGGGTTGGGGGCTCGGCGAAGTCCGAAAGGACAATCCTTTCAAAGTTGAAGCTCTTCACGGGCAAGGATATCTCCCAGGAAATAATCCCCGACGAGGAGGGCGAGATGCTCGTTGTCGGCGTGCGGCTTACGCCGGCCGAAGCGGGGGGCGGGGCTCCCATACTCTTTCTCGGCGACACGATAAGGATACAGGGCAAGGAGCGCATGAGGCAGATCGCCGTCACGAGCAAAGAGTTCAGAGAATCCCGGGTCTTCAAGAAGGTTCTCAAATACAGTTTCATCATCCCTCTGTTCCTCATCACCATACTCACCATTTTCGTCTCCCTCTGGGTGGGCATCAAGATGGCCACGGAGATCACCGTTCCCATAGAAAAGATGAAGGAAGGAGCCGCCATCATAGCCCGGGGGAAGTTCGACATCAACCTCGAGGAGCGGGGAAAGGACGAAATCGGCACGCTCGTGAAGGCCTTCAACAGCATGGCGAGGGAACTCAAGATAGCCAAGGATGAGATAGAGAGCAAGGGCCGCTCTCTGGAATTTGTCCTCAACAACGTGGCGGCGGGCATCATCTCGACGGACAAGAGGGGGATCATCCTTCTCGCGAACAACGCCGCGCGCGTCATACTCGGTGTGGATAGGGAAAAGCTCGAAGGTATGTCCCTGAGGGATGTGTTCGGCAATGATTTCAAGGCTCTTACAAAGTCGTTCCTGAGGGAGGTCAGGGCCTCGAGGGGTGAGACCATAACGAAGGACTTAAGGCTCAGCCTCAAGAAGGACATCACCTACCTCAGGGCTTCGCTCACAGCCCTCAAAGACGAGCGCAGCCGGGTGGCGGGTTTCATTATTGCCTTTGACGACATTACCCACGTGGTGCGCGCCGAGAAACTGGCCACATGGCAGGAGGTGGCGCGCAAACTCACCCATGAGATCAAGAACCCGCTGACCCCCATAGTCCTGTCGGCCGAACGCATCCGCAGAAAACTCATGGCCAGGTTCACGGGGCCCGACAGGGACGTCCTCGACGAGACGACGTCGGTCATCATCCGGTCCGTGGCCGACATCAAGGACCTGGTCAATGAACTGACCAAGCTGACCCATACGTCCCAGGCGAGGACCCTGGAGAACCTGAACAGCGTCGTCGACGAAACCCTCGACCTCTACCGGAACCTCTACCACAAAATATCCATTGGTTTCGAGCCCGGAGAGGTCCCTCTCGTGCGGGTGGACCGGGACGGTCTCAAGAGGGTCTTTATAAACCTCATCACCAACGCCGTGAAGGCCATCGACGGCGAGTCGGGGACGATCACGGTGCGTACACGGTACGACAGGGCGAAGCGCGCCGGCATCATCGAGTTCGCCGACACAGGCAAAGGTGTTCCTGACCAGGACAAGGAGAAGGTTTTCGACCCCTACTTCACGAAGGACGAAGGCGGCACCGGCCTCGGCCTGGCCATAGTCCACTCCATCATCCTCGAGCACCACGGCAGAATAAGGGTCGAAGACAACACCCCGAAAGGCGCAAAGTTCATCATAGAGATACCGATAACAGAGACTGCTTGAACCGGAGAAGACAGTTGCAGCCGCTTGAACCGCTTAAGCCGCTTGAACGTTAAAAGGCAAAGGAAAGACCCGGCGTCATGGCACAATACCATCGACCCGGGGCATTGCTTGCGTAGATGCCTTATCCGCTTTCCTGCGGTTCAAGCTGTTCAAGCGGCTGCAACTGTCTTCTCCGGTTCAAGCGGTTCAAGCGGTCTGCCGGGCCCCGGCCCGGCAGACCTGTCTTTTCCCGCCTTTCTGTGTTATATTAGTGTCTATGAAGGTTGTTTGTACGAACAGGAAGGCCTATCACGAGTACCATATCGAGGAGAAGTTCGAGACGGGGATAGTCCTTACGGGCACGGAAGTGAAGTCATTAAGGGAAGGCAGGGCGAACCTCAAGGAGAGCTACGCGAAGGTCAAGGACGGCGAGGTTTTCGTCGTGAACGCCCATATCAGCCCCTATTCCTGCGGGAACATATACAACCACGAGCCGAAGAGGACGCGCAAACTCCTCATGCACAAGAGGGAGATCATGCGGCTTATCGGCAAGGTCAAGGAGAGGGGATATACGCTGATCCCCCTTTCCCTTTACTTCGACGGGAAGAACAGGGCCAAGATCGAGCTGGCGCTGGCAAAGGGAAAGACACTTTATGACAAAAGGGAGGGAATCAGGCGCAAGGACGAGAAACGTCTCATGGAACGCGAGGAAAGAATGCGATGAAGGGGGCGACTGGCTTCGACAGGGAAGTGAGGGTCAGAGAGGCATGCCGGGTTACTGCTTACCCGTACCCAAGCGGAACTAAACACAACTGCAGACTCTCACGAGTACGCACTAGCTGCCTAGTAAGCAGCTACATCATCCGGACCTTCCTCCTGCTTTAGGTCCGTGTATGGTGTCATCTTAGCGGGATAGTCCGGCGTAACGCCTATAGCGCCGGGCGAAACCTTGTAGGCTGGGGCAGTGAATAACCCGTCAGCGGGTGCTTCACTGCTTGAGATCTAAAGCGCTGACTAAGCATGTAGTCTGTCTGAAGCCTTCTTTTCTGGACGTGGGTTCGATTCCCACCGCCTCCACCATATATATCAACCCCTCCGGTGCACCGGGTTGACTCGCTTGCGCTATTCTGATACCCTGAAAGGACCTCATGCAAAGGCAATCCGGCTGGAAATCGAAGTCAAAAGAGGACATCAAGGAGATATACAGCTTCGCCGAAGGCTACAAGACCTTTCTCGACGAGGCGAAGACGGAGCGCGAGGCCGTCCGGTCCATCACCCGGGCCCTCGAAGCCGAGGGATTCGGCATGGACCCCTCGGGAAAGCGCGTCTTTGCCGTCAACCGGGGCAAGGAAGTGCTGGCCTTTATCCGGGGAAGTGCGGACATCTCCGAAGGGTTCAACATCATCGTGGCCCATATCGATGCGCCGAGACTCGACCTCAAGCAGAACCCCCTTTACGAGGATGTCGACCTGGCGCTCCTGAGGACCCACTATTACGGCGGCATCAAGAAGTACCAGTGGGTCGCGGTCCCGCTCGCCATCCATGGAGTGGTCGTGAAAGCGGACGGAGAGTCCGTCGACATCTGCATCGGTGAAAAAGAGGACGACCCCGTCTTCCTCATCGATGACCTGCTGCCCCACCTGTCCCGAAAGACGCAGGACGAGAAGAAGCTCGGAGATGCCATTGACGGAGAGAAGCTCGTCGTCCTTTTCGGGTCGCGGCCGCTTACCGGCGCGGAAAAGGACCCTGTTAAACAATACGTTCTCAGGATGCTGGGGGATGCCTACGGCGTGACGGAGGACGATCTCATCAGCGCCGAGATCGAGGTGGTACCGGCCTTCAAGGCGCGGGATGTCGGCATCGATCGCAGCATGGTCGGCGGTTACGGTCAGGATGACCGGGTCTCGGCATATACTCTTCTCAAGGGGCTCTGCGCGGTGAAGGATCCGCGCAGGCATTGCCTCGCGATCTTCACCGACAAGGAGGAGATAGGCTCCGAAGGTTCGACGAGCATAAAGTCGGCCTTTCTCCACATCTTTCTCGACGATGTGCTGGCCGGGATGGGAATTAAGGCCGACGAGGCCCTGATGCGGAAGGTCCTCTTCCGGTCGAAGGCGCTTTCCGCCGATGTGAACGGAGCGGTTGACCCCACCTTCCAGGAGGTCCACGAGAAACAGAATGCCTGCTATCTCGGCCGTGGGCCCTGCATCACCAAGTTCACCGGGCACATGGGCAAGGTAGGGGCGAGCGACGCCGATGCCGAGTATGTTGCGGAAATAACCAGACTTTTTGACAACTCGGGCATCATCTGGCAGACAGGCGAACTGGGGAAGATAGATGAAGGCGGCGGTGGGACGGTGGCAAAGCACCTTGCCGTTCACGGCATGGACATTATCGACTGCGGAGCGCCTATTCTGGTCATGCACTCACCCTATGAACTTTCGAACAAGCTCGACATCTTCGAGACGTACAGGGCATTTCAGGCCTTTTTCAAGGCGTAAGGAACGGAGGCTCCACAGGAATGACGGATTTCGAACATATAGATATACCTGATGTTCTGCCCTTGTTGCCGGTGCGCGACATGGTGATGTACCCCAGTGTCCTGCTCCCTTTGTTTGTGGGGCGTGACATGTCGATCAACGCCGTCGAGAAGTCCCTCTCGCAGGACCGCCTCATCCTGGTGGCGGCCCAGAAGGACCTTACCGACGAAGACCCCCTGCCCGACAGGATCTATACCGTGGGTGTCGTGTCCCAGATCATGCGGATGCTCAGGCTCCCCGACGGAAGGGTGAAGGTCCTCATCCAGGGCTTACGCAAGGCAAAGATCGAGGAATATGTCCAGGAGACCCCGACCTTCCTCGTCAGGCTGACCACCATAGAAGAGCCCATTCTGACGGAGATCACCCTGGAGATCGAGGCGCTCATGCGCTATGTCAAGGAGGAGATGGAGAAGGTGGTTTCCATGGGCAGAATGGTCCCGCCCGATATCCTCATGGTCCTCGACACGATCGACGAGCCGGGGCGGCTCGCCGACATAGCCGCCGCCAACCTGGGACTCAACGTCGACAAGGCCCAGGAGGTCCTGGAGATCGTCGATCCCGTCGAGCGCTTAAGGAAGCTCTCGGAGATCCTCGGCAAGGAGATCGAGCTTCTCAACATGCAGGCGAAGATACTCTCGCAGGCCAAGGAGGAGATGTCCAAGTCTCAGAGGGAATACTTTCTCAGGGAGCAGATGCGGGCCATCCGCAGCGAGCTTGGCGAGGGTGACGAGCGCACCGAAGAGGTCGAGGAGCTCCGCAAGCGCATCAAGAAGGCGAAGATGCCCAAAGAGGTGGAGAAGGAGGCGAAGAAACAACTCGAGCGTCTCGACATGATGCATCCCGACGCCGTCGAATCGACGATGGTGCGGACCTACCTGGAGTGGCTCGTCGAGCTCCCCTGGAGCAAATCGACGAAGGACAACATTGATATCAGGAAGGCGCGTGCGATCCTCGACAAGGATCACTACGACCTCGACAGGGTCAAGGACCGCATCCTCGAGTTCTTGAGCGTCATGAAGCTCAAGGCCGACATGAAGGGCCCCATCCTGTGTTTTGTCGGTCCACCGGGCGTGGGCAAGACGTCGCTCGGCAAATCCATCGCCCGGGCGATCGGCCGCAAGTTCTCCCGCATATCGCTGGGCGGCATGAAGGACGAGGCTGAGATCCGCGGCCACAGACGCACCTACGTCGGCTCCATGCCGGGCAGGATCATCCAGTACATCAAGATCGCCGGAACGAACAACCCCGTCTTCATGATGGACGAGATAGACAAGATCGGCAACGATTTCCGGGGAGACCCCGCGAGCGCGCTCCTCGAGGTGCTCGATCCCGAGCAGAACAACGCCTTCAGCGATCACTACCTGAACGTCCCCTTCGACCTGTCGAAGGTCATGTTCATTACGACCGCGAACCAGATGGACACCATCCCCTCGGCCCTGCGCGACAGGATGGAGGTCATCGACATCCCCGGGTACACGGACAAGGAGAAGCTCGAAATAGCCAAGCGCTACCTCATCCCCAAGCAGCTCTCCGAGAACGGCCTCACAGGCGCCCGGCTCGCCATAACTGACAAGGCCCTGGAGAAGATGATCAATGAATACACCCGGGAGGCGGGTTTGAGGAACCTCGAAAGGGAGATCGCCATGGTGGCCCGGAAGGTGGCGAGAAAGGTCGCCGAGGGTGACAGGAAGAAGGTGACCGTCACCCCGAAGAACCTCAACGACTTCCTGGGGCCCGTCAAGTACCTGCCCGACAGCCAGATGGAGCAGGATTACGTGGGTGTGGCCAGCGGGCTCGCCTGGACGGAGTTCGGCGGCGACGTGCTGTTCGTCGAGGCCTCCTGCCGCAAGGGCAAGAAGGAGCTGACGCTCACGGGCAACATGGGCGAGGTGATGAAGGAATCGGTTCAGGCGGCGCTTACCTATATCAAATCGAAGGCGGAGGCGCTCGGCATCGACAAGGGTGTCTTCGACGATCTGGAGATGCACGTCCACGTGCCCCAGGGCGCCATCCCCAAGGACGGCCCCTCGGCGGGCATCACCATGGCCGTCGCCATGATAAGCGCCATCACGGGGCGCCCCATCAACAGGAAGATAGCGATGACGGGCGAGATCACCCTGACGGGCAGGGTCCTTCCCATAGGCGGTCTCAAGGAAAAGACCCTCGCGGCTCTGCGCAACCGGATGGAAAAGGTCCTCATTCCCCATGAGAATGACCACGAGCTTGTCGAGATACCCCAGTACGTGAAGAAGAAGATCACCTTCCTTTCGGTGAAGACCATGGACGACGTGGTTGCGGCCGTTTTTGGAGAAAAGGTGTGAGATATGAGGGAAGCCTCCTTCTATGAAAAGAAGGACGGGAAGGTTACCCGCTGTTTTCTGTGCCGCCACAATTGCGTCATAGCCGAAGGCAAGAAAGGCCTGTGCGGTGTCCGCGAGAACAGGGACGGTACCCTCTACAGTCTCGTCTGGGGCCTTCCCTGCGCCTACCACGTGGACCCCATAGAGAAGAAGCCTCTCTTTCACTTCTATCCCGGCTCGAAGGCTTTCTCCGTCGCCACGGTGGGCTGCAACTTCCGGTGCCTCCACTGCCAGAACCATGATATCTCCCAGGGTCCCCGCGAGAACGGGAGGGTCTTCGGAGAAGCGGTGAGCCCCGGGGAGATCGTGGAGCAGGCACTCGCGTCACGGTGCGCGAGCATCTCCTACACCTACACCGAACCGACCATCTTCTTCGAATACGCCTTCGACATAGCCCGCGAAGCCCGGGAAAAGGGCATGGCGAACAACTTCGTGACGAACGGGTACATCGAAGAAGCGCCGCTTCGTGCCATCGCCCCCTATCTCGACGCGGCGAACATAGACCTTAAAGGCTTCAACGAGGGCTTCTACAGGGACGTGTGCGGGGCGCGGCTCTCCGGTGTTCTCGACTCGATACGCCTTTACAGGGAACTGGGGATCTGGATAGAACTGACGACGCTCATCATACCGGGGCACAACGACAGCGATGAGGAGCTGAGGTCCATCGCCCGGTTCATAGCGAAAGACCTCGGCGCAGAGGTGCCCTGGCACGTCAGCGCCTTCTACCCCACGTACAAACTCCTCGATGCCGAGCCGACAAGCCCCCGGACCCTCGCGCGGGCGAGGCAGATAGGTCTCGACGAGGGGCTTCGCTACGTCTACGAAGGGAATGTTCCCGGCTCCGGGGGAGAGAACACCCCCTGCCACAACTGCGGCAGGACGGTCATAGGGCGCTACGGGTATTCGATCACCGAATATAACCTGAAGGGCGGGGCCTGCAAATTCTGCGGAACTGTCCTTGACGGCATAGGGTTCTGAACCGTCCGGCGAAGAAATTCCTTGAAATAAAGTCACCAGCTTAATTAAATATATAATACTCACACCGTAATACAGTGACAACGAAGGGGGAGACATGCGTTTCTTCGAGAATGTCAGGATAGGAAAACGTCTCGGCATCGGTTTCAGCATCTTCATTATTATCATAGCTCTCATGGCCCTTCTGGGCTTCAAGATCGTCGACGACGTGGACAAAAAGGCTGGCCATATCGTCGAAGCGGCCTTCGAGAAGACCATCCTTGCCAACACGGTCATGGGGGCGATCTACAACGCCTACAATTCGATGGGTGTCATCGCCTTTGCCACGGACGCCGCTGTCATCGAGGCGGAGAAGGAGAACCTTGGGAAGATGCGGCAGATCTATGGCGAGGCCCTCGCGAAGCTCGAGACGCTCGAGAAGGACCCGAAGGGAAAGGACCTCATCGCCCGTTTCAAGCAGACGACAGGGAAGGCAAAGGACTCCAACAACCGGATCATCGAGTACGCTGGGGGCAAGGAGCAGGCGAAGGCGATAGAGGCGTATATCAACGAGAACAAGCCCGCCACGAAGGAGATCATCGCGACCCTCCAGGCCATCATCCGCTACCAGGAGGACAACGTCCGCGGCCAGTTCGCGTCCATCCGCGAATCCAACAAGAGCTATACCCTAATTCTTCTTGTCTTCGGCATAGGCGCCATCGTGCTTGGCATCATCCTTTCCGTCACGATCACGAGGAGCATCATTGTGCCCATCCGCGGGAACACCAGGGCGGTGAAGGCCATGGCGAAGGGAAACCTGTCTTTTGAGGTCCCCACGGACAGAAAGGACGAATTCGGCGAGGAGATGAAGGCGGCAAAGGAAATGTTGGAAAAGTGGCGCGAGATCATCGGGAGCCTGAGATCGGCGGCGGCGAGCATATCGTCGGCCGGTGTCCAGTTGAGTGCCAGCGCGGAGCAAATGTCGAAGGGTTCCGGGGAACAGGCCAACCGGTCGTCCCAGGTGGCTGCGGCCTCCGTGGAGATGTCCCAGACGGTCATCGATATAGCGCGGAACACGAACAACATAGCCAGTTCGGCGGCTAACACCGTGAAGATAGCGAAGGATGGCGAGCAGATAGTCAACCAGGCCACGAAGGAAGTGGAGGAGATAGCCCGGACCGTCGGAGATTCCGCCGAATCGATACGGACCCTCGGCGAGCGTTCGAATCAGATCGGTGAGATCGTCAATGTCATCGACGACATCGCCGACCAGACGAACCTTCTGGCACTCAACGCCGCAATCGAGGCAGCCCGCGCCGGCGAGCAGGGCAGGGGCTTCGCGGTCGTGGCGGATGAGGTTCGCAAGCTGGCGGAGCGCACCGCGAACTCAACTTCCGAGATCGGCGGCATGATTAACGCGATCCAGGGCGATGTCGAACGGGCCGTCATGACCATGAACAACGTGGCGAAGAAGGTGGAGACGGGCGTCGACCTTTCCGGAAAGGCTGGTCAGTCGCTGAGGATCATCGTGACAAGCGTCGACGACCTCCTCGGAATGGTCCAGCAGATCGCTTCGGCAACGGACGAGATGAGCGCCACATCGGAGGAGATCAACAGGGACATCGAACAGATCGCAGCCGTTTCCCGGGATACCTCAGCGAGTTCAGAACAGACGGCTCAGGCTTCGGGAGAGCTGGCAAAGCTCTCAAACGACCTCGAGGACATCGTCAGCCGCTTCAAGGTGTGAAAGGTGCCTCGTCATCGCGCCTAACATGGTGTTATCATAAGCAAAGGGGTTCTCCTGCCGTTGCGCGAGGTATTGTGAATTTTTTCCTATGTTTCGTTGACAATCGAAAAGGAAAATGTTTAATATAGGAAGTCAATCCATACCGTTCCAGAGTATATATGGTTATTTACTATTCATCTCAAAGGAGGCCGTAGATGAGTATCAAGAAAGGGTTAAGTACTGCACTGTTATTGTTGATGTTTATTCTTGCCGCCCTGCCGGCGTTCGCCGGCGAAGCGGACATCATCCTGCCCGATCTGTCCAAAGTTACGTTCACGATCTTTGGCAGTGTCGTCAGCGGTGTGAGCATCATGTATTTCGGTATCGTTATCTGTTTTATCGGTTTGATCTTCTCCGTCATACAGGCAAGCCAGACAAAAAAGATGCCTGCCCATAAGTGCATGCTTGATGTTTCGGCTGTTATCTGGGAAACATGCAAGTCCTATCTCGGCCAGCAGGGCAAGTTCCTCTTCATTCTCTGGCTCTTGATAGCCGCCTGTATGGTCTATTACTTCCTGGGTCTGTCCCATGTCCCCTTTGGCAGCGTCGTTATCATCCTTATCTGCTCCGTCCTCGGTATCCTCGGCTCCTACGGTGTGGCATGGTTCGGTATGAGGATAAACACCTGGGCAAACTCCCGGACGGCCTTTGCGTCGCTTCGCGGCAAACCGGTCGAGGTTGTCAATATCCCCCTGACCTCGGGAATGAGCGTCGGGCTTCTTCTTGTCAGCGTCGAGCTTTTCTTCATGATATGCATCCTCGTCTTTCTGCCGAAGGAACTCGTCGGTCCCAGCTTCATCGGTTTCGCGATCGGTGAGTCCCTCGGTGCCAGCGCATTGAGGATCGCCGGTGGTATCTTCACGAAGATCGCCGACATCGGCAGCGACCTCATGAAGATCGTCTTCAAGCTTCCCGAAGACGACCCGAAGAACCCCGGTGTTATCGCCGACTGCACCGGTGACAACGCCGGCGACAGCGTCGGCCCCACAGCGGACGGTTTCGAGACCTACGGTGTCACGGGCGTTGCCCTTGTCGCCTTCCTCGCTCTGGCGCTTGCCGCAAACCCCATAATGTCGGGCACGCTGATCATCTGGATCTTTGCAATGCGTATCCTCATGATCCTCACCTCCCTTATTTCCTACTTCATCAACAGGGGCATCACGTCATCTGTTTATGGTGCAAAGACAAAATTCGACTTCGAACAGCCTCTTACGAATCTTGTATGGATCACCTCGGCTGTTGCGATCATGGTTACCTTCTGGGCCAGCTACATGCTCCTCGGTGACCTTAACGCCCAGTATCCGGGACTCTGGTGGGCACTTGCCATCATCATTTCCTGCGGCACCATAGCCGGCGCCCTGATACCGGAATTCACCAAGGTCTTTACAAGTACGAAATCGCGGCACGTCCGGGAAGTTGTCGGAGCTGCCCGCCACGGCGGTGCATCGCTGGACATCCTCTCCGGTTTTGTTGCGGGCAACTTCTCCGCATTCTGGCAAGGCCTTGTCATTCTCGTTCTTATGTTTATCGCCTACATGGTCTCCACGCATCCTTCGATCATGATGCTTATGCCTGAGAAGTTTGCCTTTGCGGCGCCTGTTTTCGCCTTCGGCCTCGTAGCCTTCGGTTTCCTCGGCATGGGCCCCGTGACCATCGCTGTCGATAGCTTCGGACCTGTTTCGGACAACGCGCAATCGGTCTATGAGCTTTCAAGGATTGAGGCCGTTCCGAACGTAAAGCAGGATATTAAGAAGAACTTTGGTTTCGAACCCAACTTCGACGTGGCGAAAGACTACCTTGAAGAGGCCGACGGTGCCGGCAATACCTTTAAGGCAACGGCAAAGCCCGTTCTTATCGGTACCGCTGTCGTTGGTGCCACCACCATGGTCTTCGGCATCATCATTCTCCTCGAAAATATGTACGGCAACGTTGTGGCCCATTTGAGCCTCGTGCAGCCTACGATCATTCTCGGCCTGCTGATGGGCGGCGCCGTCATCTACTGGTTCACGGGTGCCGCGACTCAGGCGGTCACCACCGGAGCGTACCGGGCCGTTGTCTTCATCAAGAAGAACATCAACCTTGACAAAGCGGAAGCCTCTATCGAGGACAGCAAGGAAGTCGTGAAGATCTGCACCCAGTATGCTCAGAAGGGTATGTGGAACATCTTCATCGTTGTCTTCTTCATGGCCCTGGCACTGTCGTTCTTCAACCCCTACTTCTTCATCGGCTACCTTGTCGCCATCGCCTTCTTCGGCCTCTATCAGGCAATCTTCATGGCGAATGCCGGCGGCGCCTGGGACAATGCCAAGAAGATTGTTGAAGTCGACCTGAAGGAAAAGGGGACGGCGCTTCACGAAGCCGTCGTTGTCGGCGACACCGTCGGCGACCCCTTCAAGGACACCTCTTCGGTTTCTATGAACCCCGTCATCAAGTTCACCACCCTCTTCGGCCTCCTGGCAACGGAGATAGCCGTGACGATCCAGTCGCAGACGCTGAAGTATGTGATCGGCGGGATCTTCTTCATCATCGCACTCATCTTCGTGTACCGTTCATTCTACGGTATGAGGATCGGCGAGGAGAAACTGGACTAGAAGAAAAGAAAGAGAGAATGAAAAGGCGCCCCTTCACGGGGCGCCTTTTTTTTTGTGGGGTAGGAGATAGGACGAATAGGAGAATAGGGCATTATGGGACGAATAGGAAAATAGGACCAATAGGAGAATAGGACCAATAGGACATATGGGACCTATAGGACACTATAGGACGGATAGGACTTTTTTGGGGTTTGTGGTTGGTGGGGGGGTCCGGGTCTGATCGTGCTGGTTTTGCGGCTGGCGCCGTGAGGTCTTCCGGGAACCCTCCCACAGCTCCTATAGGTCCTATCCCCTTCTTCTCAGGATTTGTACACGGTGAGGGCTGTTTCCGTTTTCGCGAGAGCGCTTCTCTGCCAGTGGGCGCTGCCGGGCCTGCATCTCTTGTGGCGCCAGGTGTCCTTGCCGACGCAGAGGCCTTCGTTCTCCTTTATGCGCCGGCCGCAGACATAGCAGTAGTCTTTCCTGAATTCTTCGAAGAGGGGTTCCGTATAGTAGTGAGTCTTCTTGGCGGCCACCGGTTGTCCTTCAATTGCAAGGATACCCGAAGAACCGTGCGATTGCAAGGAGTATCAAGGGGGTGGGAAATAGGTCCTATAAAGTCCTATAGGTCCTATTTCCCACCCCCCGCTCTCTCGAAGATTTGATTTGACACCCCGCCGGGCTGACATTAGGATTATATCCATGTCGACCAGGAACATTATCGGCATCCTTGAAGAGATCGGGACGCTCCTTGAGATTAAGGGAGAGAATCCGTTCAAGTCGCGGGCCTATTTCAATGCCGCGCGGGTACTGTCGGGCATCGAGGACCTGCCGGGTGTTGTCGCCCAGGGGAAGCTCCGCCAGATCAAGGGGATCGGCGAGGCCATCGCCGCGAAGGTGACGGAATACCTTTCAACGGGCAGGATCGAGTACTACGAGGAGTTGAAAAGAGAGGTCCCCGGGTCGCTCCTTGAACTCACCGCGGTCCCGAACCTGGGGCCGAAGAAGATAAAGACCCTTTTCGAGGAGCTTCATGTCACCAACGTGGGTGAACTGGAATACGCCTGCCGCGAGAACCGTCTCGTAAACCTTACCGGTTTTGGCGAGAAGACGCAGGAGAAGATCCTCAAAGGTATAGAGTTCATCAAGAAGCACAAGGGCGAGCATCTCTTCGGTGACGTCTATCCCGACGCAATGGCGATCCGCGACCGACTCCAAAAGCTGGTGCCCGGGGGTCTCGTCGAGGTCTGCGGGAGCATCCGCAGGCGCAAGGAGGTCGTCAAAGACATGGATATCCTCGCTGCCGGGGACGACAGGGAGGCTATATCGCTTGCCTTCACGACCCTTCCCGGTATCGAGGAGATCTACCTGACGGGCGAGACCAAGACCTCCTGCCGGCTCATCTCCGGGGTCGACGCCGACCTGCGCGTCGTGAGCGTCGCCGAGTACCCCTCAGCGCTCATGTATTTCACGGGCAGCAAGGAGCACAACGTGCGCTTGAGGGGCATCGCGAAAAGGAAGGGCCTCAAGCTCAACGAGTACGGGCTGTTCGATGGCGACCGGCCCCTTGCCGTGGGGTGCGAAGAGGACCTCTACCGGGAGCTGGGGCTCGCGTACATCCCGCCGGAGCTGCGCGAGGATATGGGAGAGATCGAAGCCGCCGGATCGGGAGGCCTGCCGGTGCTCGTCGGCGAATCCGATATCAGGGGCGTCTTTCACGTCCACACAACCTTCAGCGATGGGTCCGAATCCCTGGAAAGGATGGCGGACGCTGCGAAGAAGCTGGGATTCGCCTACATCGGGATTTCGGACCACAGCAAGAGCGCCTATTATGCGGGCGGCCTCAAGAGGGACGACATCGAGAGGCAGTGGGAGCTCATCGACGGACTGAATGATAAGCTCGATGGCTTCCGCATCTTCAAGGGCATCGAAAGCGATATCCTGCCCGACGGCAGTCTCGACTACGACGAGGACGTCCTGAAGCGCTTCGACTTCGTCATCGCCTCCATCCATTCCGGTTTCAATCTTAAAGGAGATGAGCAGCTCGCCCGCGTGATAAGGGCGATGGACAACCCGTACATGACGATGCTCGGCCACCCCACGGGCCGGCTGCTCCTGTCCCGGGAAGGCTATGACATGGATATGAAGACGGTGATCGACGAGGCGGCAAAACGCAACGTGATCATCGAGCTCAACGCGAGCCCCTACCGCTTCGATATCGACTGGCGGCACCTGCCCTACGCGAAGCTGAGGGGCGTTACGATCTCCATCAACCCCGACGCCCACAACGGCGCCGGCATCGCCGAGGTCTTCTACGGCGTCGGCATCGCCAGAAAGGGCTGGCAGGAGACAAAAGACATCCTGAACACCCGCACCACCGAGGAAGTCGAACAGGTCTTTCAGCGCCGAAGACGCTGAAAGACCGCTTGAACCGCTTGAACCGCTTGAACCGCTTGAACGGAAAAGACTGAAAAAGGGCTCCGGTTCGGGACAAAGGGCCAACGGGTCCCGTGGGCCGCCCGGCTGTCATCGAGAATTTTCTTTTTTTCTAACGTTCAAGCGGTTCAAGCGGTTTGAACGGTTCAAGCGGTTCTTTTCCCTTGGACACCCCCCGCTCCAAAATGGTATAAATGATACATCCTTATTGTTCTTAATCCTGTGTCATGAAGAAAGATGTCGCTTCTATTCTGAATAAACTCCAGGAAATGCACGGCGAGCCCCGGGTGGAGCTGTCCTATGCGAACCCGCTGGAGCTTGCCGTCGCGACGGTCCTGTCGGCCCAGTGTACGGACGAGCGGGTCAACATGGTGACGAAGGACCTTTTCAGGAAATATACGAAGGCGGAAGACTATCTCAACGCGCCTCAGTCGGAGTTGGAGGAGGACATACGGCCCACGGGCTTTTACCGGAACAAGGCAAAGAGCATAAGGAGCATAGCAGGGGAGATCCTCGAGAGATTCGGGGGAACGGTTCCCGACGATATAGACACCTTCGCGACGGTGAAGGGGATAGGCAGGAAATCGGCCAATATGATAGTGGGTCTGGCATACAACAAACCGGGTGTCATAGTGGACACCCACGTGGCGCGCGTCGCGGGAAGGTTGGGGCTTACAGCCAACAAAGACCCCGGGAAGATCGAGGCAGACCTGAGGGAGGCAGTGCCCATGCCCTGGTGGATGGCATTTTCCCTTCTTGCCATACTCCACGGGAGGTACCTGTGCAAGGCCAGGAAGCCCGACTGCCCCCGGTGTTCCCTGCACGAAGACTGTGATTACTACTCCACGGGAGGAAGATAGAGATGTTTGATACAGACAATCTGACGGACAAGCAGATCGAAGACTTGAAGGAGCTTTCATTAGCTGCGAAGGGCGATATCCTGACCATGACCCGCCTCGCGGGCACGGGCCACCCCGGTGGCTCCATGTCGTCTCTCGACCTGTACCTTACCGTCTTTTCGCAAGCCGACCTCACAGGGCCCGACGCCGACCGGATCGTGATAAGCCACGGCCACACGTCCCCGGGCGTGTACGCGAGCCTTGCCCGTCTCGGCCATATGCCCATCGAGGAGGTCGTGGCATTTTTCAGGAAGGCGGGCAGCCCCTTCGAGGGCCACGTGGTCAAGGGCCTGCCTTTCATCGGGTGGTCGACGGGCAACCTCGGCCAGGGCCTGTCGGCAGGAGTGGGTTTCGCCATCGCCGCGAAGATGCGCGGCAGCTCTTCCAGCACCTACGTCTTCATGGGGGACGGCGAACAGCAAAAAGGGCAGATCTCCGAGGCGCGCCGCCTGGCCGTGAAGTACGGCCTTACGAATATTACGGCGCTCGTTGATTACAACAAGCTTCAGATAAGCGGCAGTATCGACCTCGTCATGCCCCAGAACATCGTCGAGAACTACCTCGCCGACGGCTGGGACATCATCGAGATAGACGGTCATGATTACCAGGAAATATACCACGCCCTGAAACGGGCGCGCGAGGTGGACAACCCGGTCTGCATCATCGCGAACACGGTCATGGGCAACGGCGTCCCCTTCATGGAGAACAAGGAGAAGTACCATGGCAGCCCTGTCAGCGAGGCGGAATACAAGGAGGCAATGGCCATCCTGGGGCTCGAGGACAGGCTCGACTATTACCGGGAAAAGAGGAAGGGCCAGTGGACGTTCGAACTCTCCCGCGGGGAGCAGGACCTCAAGATCGATACGGGTTTGCCCTTCACATACCAGGAATCGGACAAGATCGACAACCGCAGCGCTTTCGGGAAGGCCCTCAAGGACATCGGCGACAGGAACATCCCCGAGGGTCGGCCGGTGAGTGCCTTCGACTGCGACCTGGCAAGCTCCGTCAAGACGGCCGACTTCGCGAAGGCCTATCCCGACCATTTCTTCCAGGGAGGCATTCAGGAGCACAATACGGCCACTGTTGCGGGAGCGCTCTCCACGGTGGGAGTGCTCACCTTCTTCGCTGATTTCGGTGTTTTCGGGATAGACGAGACCTACAACCAGCAGCGCATAAACGACATCAACGCGACGAATCTCAAAACGGCCATCACCCACGTGGGCCTCGACGTGGGGCCCGACGGCAAGACCCACCAGTGCATCGACTACATCGGCCTCGCTCGCGGCCTCTACCGCGCGCGGACGATCGTTCCCTGCGACCCGAACCAGACGGACAGGGTCATCCGCTACGTGGCGGCCGCAAGGGGCAACTTCTTCATCGGCATGGGCCGCAACCGCTGGCCGGTGATATACAGGAATGAGGGCGAGCCGTTCTTCGCCGGCGATTACGCCTTCGAATACGGGAAGATGGACCTCTTGGCCGACGGCGCGGACGGTGCCATCATCACCTATGGAGGGCTCGTCTCGAAGGCCCTTGCCGTCAGAGAGAATCTTGCCGGGAAGGGAAAGGCCTTCGCGGTGGTGAACATGCCCTGTGTGGACGAGGCCGACGAGGCCATGATGGCGAAGCTCGCGGCTCTGCCCTCGGTTGTCACCTACGAGGACCACAACGTCAAGACCGGCATCGCCCCCGTGATAACGGCGTCCCTCCTGAAACTCGGCTTCAAAGGTGTATTCCTCTCCTTCGGCGCCACTTCCTACGGAGCATCGGGCGAAACGGACGAGGTCCTGGCGAGCCAGGGACTGGATGTGGAGACAGTGACGGAGAAGATAGGTAATAGGTGATGGGTAATAGGTAATAGGGGAGAACCTTTTATTTATCTGGAGTGTAACAAATAAATCGTATGGACAGGAATTGGTGACGCGGAGAAAATGGTCGCACATTGGTTGTGGATCCTTTCCCATAACCCATGACCCACCACCTATCACCTATCACCTGCTCCGAAGGAGCCTTCGTGCAAGACATCAAGGGGATGTACAAGAAGATCGTCAAGGACAATTTTCCTGACACCATCAAGGTGGACCTCGGCGGACAGGTGCTCGTCTACAAAAAGAAGGTCTGGAACATATTTGACGCCGACGAGAAATGCGATGTCGAGCGGGGCCTCAGGTACGGTGAGAACCCCGACCAGCCGTCGGCGATGTACGAGCTTGTCAACGGCAACATCACCCTCGGCGATGCGCGGTTCTTTGACCTCGAGACGGGCCTCGTCAGCAGGATCACCGAAAAGGACATGCTCCAGGTGGGTAAACACCCGGGGAAGATCAACCTGACGGACGTGGACAATGCCTTGAATATCCTCAGATTTCTCGATCAGAAGCCGGCCTGCGCCATCATGAAGCATAACAACCCCAGCGGAGCGGCATACGGCTCGACATCGGCTGAAGCCTTCCACAAGGCCTTCTGGTGTGACAGGATAGCAGCCTTCGGCGGAGCGGTTGTCTTTACGAAAACCCTTGACGTTGAAACAGCGAAGGCGATGGTACCCTATTACTTCGAGGTCGTCTGCGCCCCGGACTTCGAAGGCGGCGCCATCGACGTCCTGAAGAAATGGAAGAACCTGCGGCTCATGCAGATCAAGGAAATAGAGCGCTTGAGTGCCTTCAAGACGAGAAGGACGATAGACTTCAAGTCCCTCATGGACGGCGGCCTGATCATCCAGGAATCGCAGCCTTTCAGGATAAGAGGGAAGGACGACCTCAAGCCCGCGGAGGCTCTCTACAAGGGCGAGACGTACAGGATAGAACGGATGCCCACGGACGATGAATACCGCGACATGCTCTTCGGCTGGTACGTGGAGTCGGGGGTCAGCTCCAACTCCGCCCTTTTCGTGAAGGACGAGGCGACGGTGGCCATCGGCACGGGAGAGCAGGACCGGGTTGGCGTTGTGGAGATCGCCGTTTTCAAGGCCTATAAAAAATTCGCCGACACCGAGGTTTTCAGGAAGTTCGGGGTGCCCTATGCCGTGTTCAAGCTCGAGGCCGAGCGGGGCCAGCGGGACATGAAGGAGCTTGACGCGATAGACACGTACACGCGGGAGATGAACGCGGGTCTTCAGGGTTCCGTCATCGTCTCCGACGGTTTCTTCCCCTTCAGGGACGGGGTGGACGCGGCAATCAAGGAAGGAGCCCGGGGTGTCATCCAGCCGGGCGGGTCGGAGCGCGACTACGAGGTCATCGAGGCCTGCAACGAACAGGGTGTCACGATGGTCTTCGCGGGCCAGCGCCTCTTCAAGCACTAGGCAGGTACGAGGGAACTGAAAAAGAGGGACATCGCATGAAGTATCTCCTGATAATCGGTCTCATCATCGTCGTGTATTGCATCATCAGGGTGAAGATGAAGGACCGTTTTTAGGGTAGGGCAAAACATAAAGACCCCGCCTTTTGTGTTGACAAAGTGCTGAAAAAAAAATTAAAATTGTGAAAACAGTAACAAATTCCTACAGCCATCGGAGGTAATAAATGAGACCGTATTTTGAAAAAATGCAGGAATGGAATAAGCCGGTTAAGGTTAATGCAAAGAACGCTGAAGAGATCAAAGCCGTAGAAAAAGACATCGAAGAACGCGTCCTGAAGGCCAGAAACGCAGGCCTCGCTCAGGAGACTCTAAACAAGCGCGGTGAATGGACCGTTCACCAGAGACTGGAGTACATCGTTGACCCGGGCACCTGGGCACCTCTTCACCTGCTGTTCGACCCGATGGATGAAGAATCGGGGACTACAGGCGTTGTCGACGGTCTCGGAAGAATAAACGGCAAATGGTGTGTGATCATCGGTTTTGACAACAAGGTCATGGCAGGCGCATGGATCGCGGGTCAGCCGCTGAACATCCTCAGAGTGACCGACATCGCGAGAAGGCTCCATTGCCCGCTCGTATGGCTCGTCAACTGCTCCGGCGTCAAGCTTCCCGAGCAGGAAACAATGTACGGAAACAGGCACGGCAGCGGTACGACATTCTTCCGTCACGCCGAACTGAACAAGCTCGGCATCCCGGTCCTCGCGGCCATTTACGGAACGAACCCCGCAGGCGGCGGCTACCAGGGCATCTCACCGACCCTCCTTCTCGCCCATAAGGACGCAAACATCGCAGTCGGCGGCGCCGGCATCGTCAGCGGTATGGCGCCGAAGGGCTTTTTCGACGAAGAGATGGCCGATGCGATCATCGACGCCACCAAGAAATTCAAGTCAATTCCTCCGGGACGCGTCGAGATCCACCACGACGTGACCGGTTTCTTCCGCGAAGTCCATCCGTCAGAAGAAAGCCTTCTCGATTCGCTGAAATCCTGGGTAGGCAAGCTTCCGTACTACGATCCGAGCTTCTTCAGGGTTGCAGCACCGGCAGAGCCGAAGTTCCCGGCGGAAGACCTTTACAGCGTCGTTCAGTTCAACCAGAAAATGGTCTACGACATGGAAGGCGTTATGGCGCGCCTCGTCGACAACAGCGAGCACATGGAGTTCCGTCCGGAGATCGGGCCCGAGCTCTACACCGGCCTTGTCAAGGTTGACGGATTCCTCATCGGTATCGTCGGCAACAGGCAGGGCATGCTTCCGAAGGGCTACCCGCAGTATGCACCGTATCCCGGCATCGGCGGCAAGTTCTACCGCGAAGGCCTCATCAAGGTCAACGAGTTCGTTACCCTCTGCGGCAGGGACAGGGTCCCGATGATCTGGCTTCAGGATACATCGGGCATCGACGTCGGCGACATCGCCGAGAAGGCGGAGCTCCTCGGCCTCGGCCAGTCACTCATCTATTCGATCGAGCAGAGCGACCTCCCGATGATGACCATCGTCCTGAGGAAAGGCAGCGCAGCGGCCCACTACATCATGGCAGGCCCGCAGGCGAACAACAACAACTGCTTCACCCTTGGCACCGCGACGACGGAGATCTACGTCATGCACGGTGAAACAGCGGCAGTCGCAAGCTTCGCGCGCCGCCTCGTAAAAGAGAAAGATGCGGGCAAGCCCCTCGCGCCGGTCATCGAGAAGATGAACGCGACGGTAAAACATTACTATGACAAATCACGGCCTTCCTACTGCGCCAAGATGGGCCTCGTAGACGAAGTCGTGAAGCTGGCAGACCTGAGGAAATACTTCGTGGCATTCGCGAACTGCGCATACGCCAACCCGAAGTCAATCTGCCCGTGGCACCAGATGATCCTCCCCAGGGTTATCAAGGGCTAACCTTAACAGGAGCTTCAGATCAGGGTGGACGTACATGTCCACCCTGATTTTTTGTTCATCGAGTTAACCAGTCAATTGTGACCGTTGACTGATAAGAGGTGGATAGGGGCGGGGTGACGAAAGAGATGAAAGACAGGCTCGCATCGATGCTCGACGAGATAAGGGTGCAGGGCAACTACCGGAGCATACGCTACGTGCGGCCCCTCACCGCGGCCACGGTGATCCATGGTGGCAAAGAGTACCTCAACCTCTGTTCCAACAGCTACCTTTCGCTCCACCTCCATCCGGCGGTGATGGAGGCCGCGCGGTCGGCGGTCGGAGAGTACGGGACCGGCACCTGTTCGTCGCGGAGCGTGTCGGGGAGCATCGACCTGTACGAGAGGCTGGAGGCGTCCGTCGCCCGCTACAAGGGCTACAGGAAGGGTCTCATATTCCCGACGGGGTACATGGCGAACATCGGTATCGTGTCGACCATCCCCGTCAGGGGAGACGTCATCTTCAGCGACGAGCTTAACCATTCAAGCCTCATCGACGCGATGCGCCTTTCCCACGCGAAGAAGGTCATCTACAGGCACCGCGACGTGGAAGACCTGGAGCGGAAGCTGAAGAAGCATGCCATCCCGGGCAGGTCCTTCGTCATCACGGAATCGATCTTCAGCATGGACGGAGACATGGCGCCCCTTGAGGACATCATGGGATTGAGGGACCGGTATGGCTTCTGCGCCATCGTCGATGACGCCCACGGGACGGGCATATTCGGCAGGAAGGGAAGCGGTGTCGAGGAGTACCGCGGACTGAAAGGGAAGGCGGATATCCACATGGCCACTTTCGGCAAGGCCATGGGATCCTTCGGCGCCTTCGTCCTTTCCGACCCTGTCGTCATAGAGTACCTGATCAACAGGGCGAGGACCTTCATGTACACGACGGCCCTGCCTCCGGCGGCACTCGCGGCATCCCATGCCGCCCTTGAGCTCGTGGCGGACGACCTTTCCTATAAGGACGAACTCTGGCGCAACATCGACCACATGCGCTCGGGGCTTCTCTCGGCGGGTTTCGACCTCAAAAAGAGCGTGGGCCCCATCGTCCCCATCGTGGTGGGCCGGGACGCGGACGCCGTGAAGATGCAGAAGATGCTCATGAAGAAGGGCTTCTTCCTCCAGGCCATCCGCCCCCCCACCGTCCCCACGGGCACATCGAGACTGCGCCTCACCGTGGTGAGGGGCTTCTCCCGCGAGCAGATGGACAGCGCCATCGAGGCCATAACGGAAGCGGGAAGGAAGATGAAACTGGTCCCTTAGGGGGACCAACAAGACGGTTGCAGCCGCTTGAGCCGCTTGAGCGGATAGAAACGAAAGAAAAAAGACAAGCGAAGAAGGTCGGAAGACCGAAGCGTAAAGAAGAAAGGCGAAGGAAGAAGATCGAAAGACCGAAGAACTAAAGACGAAGGACGTTGGGCCGATGATGAATTCTTTTAACGTTCAAGCGGCTCAAGCCATTCAAGCGGTTCAAGCGGTCTTTTGATTTAGAGGAGCAAAAGACCATGTACAGCAACGAGCAGTTGAAGGATTGGGATAAGCGCTACATCTGGCACCCCTTTACGCAGATGGGGGATTATATGACGAGCGACCCGCTTATCATCGGGCGCGGGGAAGGCTTCCATCTCATAGATACCGAGGGAAGGCGTTACATCGACGGTGTGTCCTCATTGTGGGTTCTCGTCCATGGACATGGCCGAAAAGAGCTTACGGATGCCATGGAGAGGCAATCGAGAGAGCTTTGTCACTCGACCATGCTCGGTCTTGCCAACGTTCCCGCCGTTGTCCTGGCGAAAAAGCTTGCAGAGATAACGCCCCGGGGCCTCGAGAAGGTGTTTTATTCCGACAACGGCTCCACGTCGGTGGAGATCGCGGTGAAGATGTCCTACCAGTACTGGCAGCAGAAGGGGGAGAAGGGGAGAAAACGCTTCATATCCTTCCTCAACGGTTACCACGGCGACACCATAGGCTCCGTGAGCATCGGCGGCATCGACCTCTTCCACAAGGTCTACAGGCCGCTCCTCTTCCGGTCGTACAAGTCACCGTCGCCCTACTGCTACCGCTGTCCCATGAAGCTCGATCGCGCCTCCTGCGGCATGGCCTGTGTCGACGAATTCGAACGTACCGTCAAGAGATGTAAGGATGAGGTCTGTGCCGTCGTGATCGAACCCCTCGTCCAGGGGGCCGGCGGGATGATCACCCAGCCCGACGGCTTTCTGAGAAAGGTCTGGACGATCGCGAAGGAGAACGGGCTCCATTTCATCGCCGATGAGGTGGCCACCGGCTTCGGCCGCACGGGGAGCATGTTCGCCTGCGAACAGGAGGGTGTCGAACCCGATTTCCTCTGCCTTGCCAAGGGGATTACCGGGGGATATCTGCCCCTTGCCGCCACGGTCACGACGCGGGAGATCTTCGAAGGCTTTCTCGGCCGTTTCGACGAGTTCAAGACCTTCTTCCACGGCCACACCTATACGGGAAACCCCGTGGCCTGCTCTGTCGCCGTCGAGAATCTCGCCCTCTTCGAAAAGGAGCGGACGATAGAGCGCATGGCGGACAAGGTGACCCTCCTGCGGGACGAGCTGAGACGCTTTGCGGACCTGCCCGCCGTGGGAGAGGTCAGGCAGAGGGGCTTCATGGTCGGCATCGAGCTTGTCAGGAGCAGGAAGACCAAAAGGCCCTATCCCCCCGGCGCGAAGATAGGCCAGAATGTCACTCTGGCGGCGAGAAAACGGGGCGCCATAATAAGGCCGCTCGGCGACGTCATCGTCCTCATGCCGCCTCCCGCCATAGACCAGGGAACGCTCAAGGAACTCGTTGATGTGACCTGGGATTCGATAAAAGAAGCGACCGGCGCGCCCTGAAAAGGGGACACGCCGGCCGGCCGTGATCTTACCATTGTCCGTCTGTCTTAGACGGTAAATCCCTTCACCACTCCCTGGAGGCTCACAGACAGGCGGGAGAGTTCATCGGACGCCTGACTGACCTGGTTCGAGGCGGATGATGTCTCCTTCGATATGTTGGCGATGGAATCGATGTCCTTGCTGATCCCTTCTGATGTCGCCGTCATCTCTTCCGTGGCGGAGGCTATCTGCTGGACCATGAGCTGCAGGTCGTCGACCTTCTTCACGATGTTGTTGAGGGCATGCCCCGCCTGCTGGGAGAGGTCGGCGCCCGAGGACACCTTCTTCTTCACGTCTTCCATGGCATCGACCGCCCGGTTGACCTCTTTCTGGATGTTGCCGATCATGTCAGCGATCTCCGCCGTAGAATTGCCGGTCCTCTCGGCGAGTTTCTTGACCTCATCGGCCACGACGGCGAACCCGCGGCCGTGCTCGCCGGCGCGGGCCGCCTCGATGGCGGCGTTCAAGGCCAGCAAATTCGTTTGGTCGGCTATCTCGTTGATAACGTTGACAATCTCACCGATCTGCTTGGAAAGCTCTCCCAGGGAGCGGACCATCGTCGCCGAGGCATCGACGGTGCTCGCTATCTCCTGAACCTCCCTGACGGCCATGTCGACGACCTCCTTGCCGTTTCTCGCCACCTCGACGGTCTCCTGTCCCGACACCGCTATGTTGCCCGTGTTCCGGGCCACGTCGATGACGGTCTGGCTCATCTCTTCGGATGCCGTCGCGACCTGGACGGACATCTGGGCCTGATCGTCGGAGCCCTTCGACATCTGGACGGCGCTGGCGCTCAGCTCATGACTGGCGGAGGCGATATTGTCCGCCGAGGTGTTGATCTCGTGTACGACACCACGCCACTTCGTCACCATATTACCCATCGATTCAAGAAGGGCGCCCATCTCGTCGCGACTCGTCACCTTGACGTCCACCGTGAGGTCGCCCTCGGCGAGCCTGTCGGCCACTTTCATGCCCTCCTCAAGGGATCTCGTGATCGTCCTGACGGTAAAGAAGGTACCCGCGGCAATGAGGCCCATGATGACGATGGAGATGATGATAAAGACGATCCTGGCGCTGGCGGTCTCCTTCGTAAGCTCATTGAAGCGCACCTCTATCCTTTCCTCGCTCAACTTGACGAGCTCTTTGAAGAGGCTGTCGATGGTGTTTGATATGGTGCTCGTATGCTCAGACCATATGGCCGATGCCTCGTCGTTCTTCCCTTCCATCGCGAGCCTGGCCAGCCTTGTGTTATGCTCTTTTCCCTTGCCAAGCTGCTCCTTGATTCTGGCGAGGAGGCTCTCGAATTCAGCTCTGGTCTTTTGGTCCCTGGTATTGGCCATGACGCCCTCGATCTTCTTGATCGCCTCACCGTAGGATTTGCGTGCCTCATCTATCCGGGCCTTGTCCGCCGCCTTGATGCCCTGATCCTTCGTAAGGGCCATGCTGAGCATGGACTTGTCGATGGTGTCCACGGCATCCTTGACCTGCTTGAAGGCCACGATCCTTCCATAGTTGTTCTTGATGATGTGATCCACCGACCGGCCCGAGCGGTCAAGGTAATAGTAACCCAGTCCGCCCATGACGAAGATAAGGACCATGAGAACCGCCGCGCCGATACCAAGCTTCGTGCTGATCTTGAGATTGTTTACCATGATGTCTCCTTCCTCTGCT
>Ga0228535_1000110_pt1:242500-252441 | contig 252441 bp, 220 predicted proteins | sample SJ1metagenome_FD_168457 | JGI IMG/M metagenome (GOLD analysis project Ga0228535, IMG submission 168457) | Enriched culture of PCE-dechlorinating microbial communities from Ithaca, New York, USA - SJ1 | ecosystem: Engineered > Modeled > Simulated communities (microbial... >...
TATCTGCCGTGGGCGTAGGATAATTGAGAGGAGCTGTCCTTAGTACGAGAGGACCAGGATGGACGAACCTCTAGTGAACCGGTTGTCACGCCAGTGGTATGGCCGGGTAGCTATGTTCGGAAGAGATAACCACTGAAAGCATCTAAGTGGGAAGCTCGCCTCAAGATTAGTTATCCCGCCTGGTAGCAATACCGGGCTAAGATCCCACGAAGACTACGTGGTTGATAGGCTGATGGTGTAAGCACAGCGATGTGTTGAGCCTAACAGTACTAATCGATCGAGCGGCTTGGCCATTAATCAAAAATTTTCATAAACCTGTATAGTTGTCCTAAAAATTTAGATTGATTTAAATTTTCCCGGTGACCATAGCGCAGAGGCCACACCCGTTCCCATCCCGAACACGGAAGTTAAGCTCTGCCGCGCCGATGATACTGCAGGGGTGACTCTGTGGGAAAGTAGGTCGTTGCCGGGTTTTTATTTGTACAAAAATGGCGCCCTTTTGGGCGCCATTTCTGTACGGGAGCGGGCCGGTCGCTTTTTGCGTCTGAGCTTCGTTGCCTGCGGGGTCGGGCATCCTCGACGTATGAATATACGCCTCCGGTGCCCTCGCCCTTGTCGCCTTGTCAGACGCAAAAATCGGCTCGGCTTGGGAGGTGGGACTGGGGGGCGCATCTCAAAGAATCTCTGCGGTCAGAAGCAAAATGCCAAGGAGAAGGGAAATTCATTGGTGATGAAGAAGATTGCGTCATTCCGGCGGAGGCCGGAATCCAGGAGAAGTCTGGCGGCCGGAAAATGATCCACTGTGATCACGTAAAATTGACCCATCTTTGTTCACCTGCAAGGTTTCTCGCCGAGGAGTCTCTGTAGTTCCCGGACCTGGGCCTTTAAGTGCTTTACCTCCGATGCGGGGACGACGGGGTTCCTCGTTACCGACTGCGACGAGGGCGCCCTGGTGGACGAGCTTTCTCCACTTGAAGAGCTGGTTGGGATGGACACCGTATTTCCTGGCGACCGACGATATGGTGTTGCCGGGCTCTTCCGCTTCCTCCACCATTGCCTGCTTCTGTGCCGCCGACCAGTGGCGGCGTCTCTCTACCGATGTGATGACCTCGACCGGACCCATACCCCTCCTTCCTTGTGGTTATAGTAATAATTCTGGGTCTATTACTACAACCTATTTTTGGTTGTATGAGTGTCCGGTTTAAACGGGGGCTACTACATCCGTGATCAATTGCCCTTCAGGTGGGTCAACCTTGGATTATCACCACGAATTTCTGGAGTAGAATTCACCCAACTTGTTTAGTGGAGAAGATTTGCCTAAGAAAGTGAAGGAGGCGCCTGATTTCTCTGGGGCATCTTCAGTAATCAAGTGTACCTTTGGTCTGCTCATCCCGAGAATACTAAAATGTGACATTTGTCTATTTGCAGTATATCATTAGCATGTCAACACTACGCTAAGGGTTACGGTTTGTGGCCATGCGTCTCATTGTGTTGCTGCTGTGAGGCGTGCCTTTGAGGGGCTATTTCAACATGTTATAGTCCTTGACAAACAGATGTCGAGAAGAATAAGATTTCACAAATTATAACTAACAACAGATTAATTGTTGTCTTTGTCAAGTGGGGGGTACACTATGCAAATATCATTTACTTCCGAGTCGTTACCAATTGCTGTGAAAGCTCTATTTACCCAAAACAATTTTGAAGTAACCGGACCTGAACAGATTCACGGTGCTGAAATTGATCTTATTGCCCGCTCACAGGCTGACCCCTTTGCCAGCCCAATCTACATTGAAGTGACAACCGAGAAGGTGGATAACACGAAATACGGAAAGGATTTGACGAAGCTTTCCATGATCCAGAAGGTTTTTCCTCGGGCACGATGCTTAATAGTCTCCTCCGCTGGTTTTTCGTTACCGGTAAAAGAGAGAGCAACGACTACGGGCATTGAGACTCTAACGTATGAGGAACTCTTTGTAAAATTCGAGAGATTCGAACCCTATCTCAAGTCCATAACAGGCTCCGGCCCAACTGGCGAGCGCTTGCGAGAGTTAGTTTCCGTTTATGAAGAACCTGAGTTCCATGATCGACTTGGGAAGGATGTAGCTACTGACTTCCTGTTAAGATGGCGCGATGGTAACGTACAAGACAAGAGATGGCTTATTTTAGTGGGGGAATACGGCACCGGGAAAACTGCACTAACTCAAATACTTCAGTACCGCTGGTCGCTCGAGTATCAGGGCAATCCTACGAAACCCATTCCTTTTCGACTTGAACTGCGGGACTTCACCAGACAGTTTGACGCTCGCGGGCTCGTGCATCACTTCCTCGACCATAACGGATTGGGACATCTTCCAATAGAATTCGTAATGTCCCTAATTCATTCGGGCAGGGTAATACTTCTGCTCGATGGATATGATGAGATGGCTCAGTACTTACATGCTAGGGAACGTCGAGTTTGTTTGGAAGCTTTAGCTGAGCTCTCGTCTGGAGGGGCTAGAGGAATACTAACCAGCCGTCCCAACTACTTCTCTGAGGCTGAAGAGTTTCAGGTATTTGACATTCTGTACTCCGCTATATCGCAACGTTCGTTTTCCTTAACAGAATCAGACCGGTTCTATCTCGAACAAGAGCGGCATGTGGACGAACTTCTTGAATCACATTTCCTGAACCGTTATGAAAGAATTCTAAAAGACCTGTCGCCAGAACAGACAGAATCTCTCGTCGTCCGCCGGCTGCAAGGCGATCCGGATGGGGCAAGAGTTGTGCTGGGCATACTCCGCCGTGTTTTCAGAACGATGGACGAAGGGCCTCAGATTGCCCTTTCAGGAAAACCCGTTATCATTGCGTATCTTTTACAGGTTGTGGACGAGCTCAAAGTCAAGGCTGAGACCGCAATGGAAAATGTGACCGAATGGCAACTCTACAAGCTGGTGGTTGACCACCTTATGATGCGAGACTACCGAAGATCCCAATACGTCATGCCTGACAAGCGGCGCGAATTCCTGCAGGTTCTCAGCCACTGGTTGTCAAAACGCGACAATGCCTATGTCGGGGAAAAACAGTTTCGCGAACTAATACGGAAGTTCTTCTCCAACGAAGTGAGAAGACACCTTCCGGAGGACCGAGAGCGCGCGGTAGATAATTATTTTGCTGACCTACGAAGTTCTGCTACCTTGACAAGATCCGAAGCGTACGGGTCTGAGACCGGTTGGCGTTTCTCGCACAACTCACTCCGTGAATTCCTCACCACGGAGTATCTGCTCGAAGGCCTGAAACGAACCGGTTTCGATGTGCAGATACCAATCAGTGATCCAATGCGCATTTTTGTTGCATCACGACCAGCCATCGAATTGAGACAACTTTTTCGTGCGTTAATTGACAAGTGGCCACATAGACATTCGCAATACGGATTGGGTGAGCTTCTGACGCTGTTATGGGATGGAATTCTTACACTCTTCTCTGGAGAGAGGGACCCAATTCGGGCTTGCCTCGTTGCTCTGTGTGGTAAAAGAGTGACACTGGACGGCATTAGTATTAAGAGGCTCGTTATTTCGACGGAAAGCAAGCCCACTTCACTTGCCGACTGTACGTTTAGGGGTAGCGAATTGAGTTCCGTGGACTTCACTGCGGCTAATTGTCAAAATGTTGATTTCTCAGAAGGGGTACTTGAGAATGTCACCTTCCGTGCTGCGGACCTAAGCAAAGCTTCATTCCGTGGATGCCTCCTCTTCGACATCAACGTTTCAGGCGCAGAACTAGAAGGGTGCGACTTCCGTGGTATCGATTCCGAGTCAAGCATATTAACCGAATCGATTACGAATCCGGAAGGTATTTCACGCTTTACCGGGATGCAAGCGCTAGGATATCTCAAGTGTCATGGAGCTGTCACGGACCCCGTACCGAACAGGCATGTCTATAGTCATTTCCCTAAGTTCTCGATCATTGAGAAAATATGTTCGGTGATGAGTTCGCAGAGCGTTCATCAACGAGTTGGATTGGAGAAACGAGGTACCGCCCAAATGGACCCTCGCTTCGCAACGGAATTCGTTGAGTATCTGGCCAAACACAAGTTGGCTCAGACTAAGAAAAACCGCCCCGGTATGGTATGGACCACCGCACTAGGTCGACAGGTCTTTGCGCAGTTTTGCGAGGAAGAGGAAATCCCGCCCATCATCGAGAGCTTCATTGAGGAAAACATCTTGTCGGCCAAATAGGTGAATCCAGAGGACAGAGGCATAAATATGAGAGTAACTGTTGTTTTCTCTTGGTAATCGCCAATTATTGTCACTCCAGCAGTCACCCCCTTTGCAGGTGTACTCGATGACCGGCGTATTACTCGTTTCTTCCTGCAATTCCCTCAAGAAAGTATAATATGAAGTTGAGACGGATCATGGCCGATCGGCTCCAATGTCTTGTTAGTCTGTGATTTGTAGCCATGTCGTGCCCAACCACTTCCTAACGTCCACATAATCGCGTAAGCTCATTTGATACCGCAACTGTTCCGCGAACTCTCTCGCATCGCGCGTGAAGTACGACGTGGTCACGATAAGCCCTGCCGTTGCCCTGCTTGCCTGAAGAATTCCATAAATCTCCCTCACGATTTTGACTCCAACCTTGCTCTCCGGTGAATACTTCTTGCATTCCACTAGGTATTTGAATGATCCGATACTACTGTCCTCTGCAATCCACATGTCAACACCACCATCCCGTGACCGACGCGTGACATCGACACTGAAACCCTGTTCAGAAAGAAGTTCAGCGACAAGAAGTTCGAAGTCACGTGAGTCAATCGAGTATAGGAGGGATGGGTTGTGTCGTACGGTTTCCAAGAGGCGACTGTTAACGAATTTAACTTTAGATACGGCCTCGATAAACTCGCTACTTCCACTTGGCAGTGGTCTGCCAAAGACATCTACGAAACCAGCTTGCGTAAAAGGCCGCAAGGTATCGAGGCCAGCTTCGAAACCACCGGCTTCTCGTATTGCATCGAGTGCTTGCAGAATCCGTCTTGGGTTAGCATCCGGGCCAGTGTAGCGATCGATAAAATCGGCCATTTGCTGTGATGTCCATCCAATATGTAGTCCGTTTGCCCAATTTTCAACCAACCAACGAACATCGGCAATAGCAAGCAAGCGGGGACAGATCAATGGTGGATACTGGAAGATCCAAAGTCTCAGAGGACAGCAGAACAAATTGCTGTTGTGGACATTTTTCAATAAGACCGAGAACATCATTTAAGCTAAAGCGGTCGACCCCATCTACGAAAACGTAGCGAGCCCTACGACAGGCACGTATCGCGCCTTCATCAAAAGCCAAGCTATAACGTAGCGGCGCTAAGTAACCGCTGGCCGGACCTGTTACGCGGCGAGTTACCTGCTGAAGTGTGAGCCAAAATGTCTCTGCATCCATTGTGTGCGAAAATACCCGTGCAAAAGCAGTTTTCCCAGACCCCGGTTCACCCTGGATGACGACTATTCGACTATGCTTCTCCAGAAGTAAATTCCTGATTTCATGAAGTTGGCTTTTCCGCTCAATAAATGGGGGAACGAACTCGTCCTGCATTGATATGTGACCTCCCCAGTGGCCAAGATAAGAAGACCACGGTCGATTTTATTGATGTTGGAATCCTTTGTGATTAAAATGAAACACAACGCTAAAAATCACCGGTTTTTGCGGAGCACAACTGACCAAAAAACTAGTACAGTGCCTTGTTAGCGGTTCTGTGTATGAAATGGCCAGTCCTCCTATGTCGAGGAATTCTTACTTTGGGCCTCACTGGTCACACATGAATATCTAAAAACGATGCGCCAATCATAGCCCACCGCATGTTTTGACCCGTGTACTATCACGTCAGTCTCCTGTCCTTTGTTTTCTCAGGGCCTCAACAGCGGTAGGGATGCCGTTTTCAACAACTCTTGCAGCCCAACGGTCCCAGAACGCGACCGTTGCGCTACTCGGCTGGTTGCTCGGCTTATCGATCCGTATTCGGCTCGGCAACATGGCCGCGTCACCGACGACAAGGGCTTCGCCAATATCCAGAATGGGCAGAAGATCGGTAAAGCCACCTAACGTGTCAGGTAGCAGGCGGCGTATCACGGCCTGGTCCTCGGCATTCGTCAGGCGCATTGCCACGAAGTTGTTGCACTGACTTAACACGGTTCGGTTGACTTCGGCAGGACGCTGGCTGATTACCGTCAGCCCCAAACCATATTTCCGTCCTTCCTTCGCGATGCGTTCAAATGATTGTAGCCCAGCTTCCAATATCCCCGTCTCGTGCCTCTCAGGGATGTAGAGATGTGCTTCGTCGCAGAGAAGAGCAACCGGGTGCCTCCGGCTCTTCTCCGTCCATTGTTGAACCGAGAATACAAGCCGAGCTACCAACCCGATAATTAGCGGGAGAATATCGGACGGCACCTCGGAGAAATCGATAATCTTGACACCGCCCTTATTGCGAACAGTTGTGCTTCCAAGGAGTACCGTTGCCAACTCTTCGAGCCATTCATACCGCATTGCATCACCGCCCGCGCTGAAAAGGAAGCCAAGTCGACGATCACCTATCTTCGATTGGAGGCGTTGGACAAAACGGGTAAGTTTCCCATGAAACGGCCCTTGCTTTTCTGTTTTTGCTCCTGCCACCATCTCAACATCCAATTCCTGAAGCTTATCAACCACACCGCCCAAGGCGTATGGGACTGGGCTGTCTATAGTGAAGTTCGCCAAAACTGAGCCTTTCCCGGCGTTTTCCAGGTACGTCCTCTTCGCGTTGAGCACTGCCCGATTGAAGATCATCGCTTGATTCGGCGCGTTCTGATCACTGCGATCGAGCAGCATGGCAAGCATCTCCTCGTATGTTAGAAGCCAATACGGAAGAAAAATTACCCCATCGTTCAATGTACGAGCGCCATCAAGATCGCCAGGGCCTGCCACACGAAAGTGAGAGATCCCATTGCCGTTGAGCGGCGCATACTCCCCGTGAATGTCAAACAGCAGCGCGCTGGCGTTTGGGAGTCCCGCGACTTGTTCCAGAATCCGCGCCACTGTCCACGACTTGCCAGACCCTGTACTACCTACGATAACGGCATGTCGCTGGAAAAACCGATTCCCGTCAATCCACGCATTTGCCTCCTCATCCAGCGTGTACTTTCCGAGACTAAGCGGTTCTTGACCTTCGACAACCTGTGTGGAAATGGCGCGCATGAAGCCGGTTAGTTTCTCGCCACTCAAAACAAAGCACGGAGCGTCGATCTCGGGAACGGTCTCCAGCGTGCGGCGAAAAACGTTCTGAACGGTGCCAACCGCATCAAGTAGTGTGCCAATCAGGCTGATCCGCACGATATTCTCAACCACGGCTCTGTCGTCCTGTACTTCCCCGTCATCGTTTTCATTAACCCCAACCAACGCCTTCCGCATGATCTTATTAATCAGGCCGATCAAATGCTGGCCAGCCCGGGAGCTCCGAAGGACGATCAAATGATTCACTTGTAGTCTTCGCAACGCTTCGAGATTCGACACGCTCACAAGAACGGTACCGGTATCTACACTGTAAACGGAGCCTATGGATTCCTCATTGGTGTAATCGAATATGGGCATTTGCTACCTCGCTTTCTCGCCGGTTATCAATCTCATAAAATTGTCTATTCTCCAAATCGATACGCCATCGAAGAGAACACCGTCAGGATGTTCCGGGTTGTATACCATGGTGCCTCCCCCTGCTTCCTCAAGAAAGATAAACTTCTTCGGCGGGTTTCTCAGAAATGCTTGGCGCGTTTGCTCCGTGAGCTGTTTTGTCACGAGAACGAGCGGAATGTTACTTTTCATAACCCGGTTGACGAGAATTGGCTGAACATGTTCGTCGTTGAACCCGTACCCAACACAGACGTAACAACTCGCCCCTCGCAAGACTGTGTCGGCAGCCGACATAACCGTGCGAAACGGATCTTTGTGGACTGCGCGGTACTTCGTAACTCCTGGCGTCACAACCAGCGGTTGCATATTCGGTGGTATCGTACGTGCCAGCGGCACGCCTACAATATTGTCGGTAGCATCGCGGAACCAATCCAGCGACCCATGTACCTTGAGCACGAATACTTGACCCTCATATCCTGGTGCGGGCGGTCTTTCCGAGTTCACAGACACGGGAACAAATCTCTGAAGCCATCCAGTCGTCACTCCAGTAGAGACGTATGCGCCAGCATAGTTGGCAGCGTACTCGGTCAGGCGGTCGTAATTGGTTGTCACGACTTGGATGCATGAATCGGCCGTTCTCAAAAGGTACTTAAAGAGATCGGCTAGGGGAAACGTTACTGGCCCTTTCAGAAGCTGCTCGTAGAATTCTAAATCCTTTGACGAGATGATTTCCCATACTTTGTCCACAAGGATTTCGACAGTATCTGCTGGCAAGGCAACGTCATGTAGCACCTGTTCCAAGTCTTTTGTTTTGTCAAGGCGTACCGCAAACTCTTCCCACCCGGGGGGATTTCCTTTAATGGCCTCAACCAGCAGATCTGAGAGCACCGGCATGGATGGCAATCCATGCGGGATTGTGGCCCCAGTGCCGAGTACTACAACGGGACGCTCTGAGAGGAAATGCTGGGCATGTCGTGCCAAGTCCTCGTAGGTGAGGGCTTTTTCAGAAAACGCTCTGTCAGTATCAGTCATTTGTGCCTCTTTGTTGTTGGATGGTACTGCTAACAATTAATACCAATTAATACCCAATTAACAATTAATACCTTTGTGGACGCCCTTCACATCTTCACATTCTCTCTTCTACCGGGTCTGAACGAGCAATGATGGTTGTTGGTGGTATCAGGCAGATGTTATCCCTCTCTCCCGAGAATGTCAATAATGAGCGCGCCTCCTTTCGGATCTTCGGATTCAATGTCTATACGATGTTCCTTTGATCTTGCACGGAAGGCGAATGTGAATAACGTGACGGATGTCCCCAAAGTCCCCCATCCACTTAGTGGCCCGTGAACGATACTCATTCTTCCGTCTCCTCCCCAAGATATTTGAACCGGCACACATTGGCTCTTTGGGTATCCCAGACAAAGAGGTCATGTACACCCGCCTGAATACCGAACAGATAAACCTTGCCTTCATAAAGCATAATCTCCGATCCTTCGCTGTACGTCAAATTCAGAAAACAGGCTTCATAATTGAAGTCAATCCGCCCTGTTTCTGGGGACACCACGCCAAACATTGATCCCATTTTGCGGCAGGGTAACAAATCCCAGCATACTACTTGCCTAATCCTTCCGTCCGAGAATATGTCTAGGTAAACCATCGAAAGCCTGCTCTTGCCATCCTCAAAAAGGCTGCGGGCTCTTGATATCTCTTTCTCCCGCATGTCCTCGCTCCATACTGCGGGAAGGGTTTTCAGGCGCCAATCACGGATCAACACCCAATGGTCTATCCAATCCATTTGCTGCCACTCCACTTTCTGAAATCTCGTTTCGCCTAACGGTAGAGTCCATTTGCATCCCAACTTCCGGGGTGATTCACACGTGGTATTCAAGATCTTTTCGAAGGCCCGACATATCGGCGCATTGCCCGTGCGAACCTCAAATGGTTGTTCGAGGGGCCTCTGACGTTTCCAGCATTTCTTTGACCGTGCGGTCGTTACGGTTTTATCGGCCCCTCGCGCATTGTGTTGTTCCCCAGCCCACAACGGGACCTCTATCAAGCTTAACGACATTATCAGTAATCCAATCATTGGTCTACGCAACACATGCCCCCCCGCTGAGCGAATGGTTTATCGTTCGACTAGGACCCATCAGGCGCAACTTTGGTGAACTTTAGGGACGCCCTTCACATCTGATTCCTGAGAAGTAACTCCCCAACAACCATTTGGATTGTACTACCTTATAAATAATGCTATAATAACACATGTACAGAAAGACATCCCCCCAGCAGAAGCTCTTCGGTATCGAGACACGGATATC